>OGYY01000249.1_pt1 | contig 57827 bp, 71 predicted proteins | sample 1576671 | NCBI WGS metagenome assembly OGYY01 (sample SAMEA3541593, study PRJEB24748) | human gut metagenome | biome: human gut; feature: human-associated habitat; material: faeces | place: China | collected 2012 | reverse complement strand
CAAACAAGATATTTAATACCAGACTTGTTTATTCCATATTCTAAAGAGAGACATGCAATAGGTGTTCCTTGTTTTCTCTTCTGATAAATTTCAATCTTCTGTTTTTCCGTTAATTTCATATAAAAAGTGAACCTCCTAAATTGAACTTTCACTTTGTTCAACTTTTGGGGTTCACTTCAGTATCAATTTGATACAAGGCTTTTTTATAAATCCATATTTAACTGTTTAAAGCAGTGCACAAGATCCGCTACCACTTGTGAATCAACGCAATCATATTGATTCCCTTCTATTACCGCAAAAGAAACAGCATTCGAAACAGTTGTTGGATCTGATTTGACACCTTTGCACGAAGAGTGCAAGTTGGTAATACCCGTTTCTTGCATAATGTATTCTGCATTCTTGGCATTGACTCCACTACCTACTAAGATCTGTATTGCTTGACCAAATTGGGCCTGCAAATTTTTTAAACAAGCTAGGCCATCGATGGCTTTGGCTTGTTGGCCACTGGTTAAAACGCGGTCAATACCACAATCGATACAGACTTGCATAGCTTTTACTGGATCAACACATTGATCAAAAGCCCGATGGAATATGGCTTCTTTTCCATATCCATGAATAAAATCGGCCATTTCTTTGGTCCAGGCTTGATGAATGGTACAATCTTCCCTTAAAAAGCCAAAGACAATTCCATCCGCACCATTTTCTAACAGCTGTTTGGCTTCCGCAAACATCAAATCTTTTTCCATTTTGTCATAACAGAAACCAGCTGGGCGCACCCGCACCATACACTGAACCTTTAAATCGGTTACTTTTTTTACCGCCTGCAAGGTTGCCAGGCTTGGTGTTAAACCACCTAAAGCTAAAGCACTATTTAATTCTACGCGTTTTGCCCCGCCTTTTTCTGCAGCCAAACAATCCGCCAAACTTCCTGTACATATTTCTAACATTTTTCTCACCGAAAAAAAGCGAGGCAAAGCTCTCTATTTTTGTTCCTTTTCATTATCAAAAGCAATTAATTTCGCAATAATTTCATCCACGATTTCCGATGCTGTCTTATGATCGGTATTCACAACGACATCGGCTATAGCTTGATACTTTTCTTTTCGCTTAGCCAAGAGTTGTTCAATGTAGTCCACATTCATATGGCCATTTAAGATGGGACGATCATTACTGTCTTTTACACGTTCTAAAATCACTTGAGGACTTGCTTCCAACAAGACAACCCGACCATTTTTCTTCATATGTTCGGCATTTTCATCACGCATGACAACCCCACCACCACAAGAAACAATGGATTGTTTAACTTTTTGCAGCTCAATTAAACAGTTACTCTCTAAATCACGGAAATAGGTTTCGCCATATATATCAAAGATTTCTGGAATCGACATACCTTGTTTTTGGGCAATCATGTCATCCATTTCAATACGATTCATTTCCAACTTTTTCTCTAGTTCGCTGGCAACTGTCGTTTTCCCCGCACCCATAAAGCCAACCAAGAACACATTGTAGTCAAACAATGCCTTCGTTTGTACTTTACGTGAGTTCTTTATAATGTACTTAAAGATATCTAAAATTTCATCTTCAAACTCATTATCAGCTAATTTATCTTCTAAAACTTTTGTCTGTTTCGCTTCTTGTTCAGGTTCTAAAATAGGAATTCCAGCTGCTTTTTTATAGGCAATGATCTTTTGTACTTGTGCCATACGATCAATTAGTGCATCAATAATCCGATTATCACATTCACCAATCTTCGCACGTGCTTCCTCTAATTGATTCATAATTTAATCTCCTTGTAGTTTTCGATATTATATCATAGTTTTCCTTTTTGCATGTAGGCCTCTACAAGACTTGAATCCACAACTTGGCAACTTGTGGTTAAATAACTGGCAATGAAATAAGGTAGATGATGAGAATCAATATAAACCTTTCCAGTTCAAGCATATGACATTTTCACAAAAATCACTTTACGCTTTTCAAAAGGCCCAGAAACCGACTTTGATTTCTGGACCTTTCCCATTTCTTATAGACTAGCGTGTAATAATGATAATATCGTTTCTAAATCCTTTGCATTCATTTGACCAGGTGCAGAAGCCTTGTCAACGGCACCAAATGTTGCAGCTGATCCAAATACTTCTCCGCATAAACGGCTAATTAATCCAGTTGCGGCCATAGACATCGTAATGATGGGTCGATCCGCAAAGTTCGTTGCCATTTCTTCCGTTGCCGATAACAAGGTCAAAACATCAGCTTTACTTTGTGGCATTACAGCAATCTTCGGAATATCCGCACCTAGATCTTGCATTTTGCGAAGCCGGTATACAATATCCGATTGGGAAGGTGTCTTATCAAAGTCATGGTTTGAAGCTACAACTTTTACACCATATGCATGGGCTGCAGAAATCACTTCTTTGACATATGCATCGCCACAAAAGGCTTCCACATCGACTAAATCAACCAAACCCGTTGCCGCAATGTTTTTATTTAAAGCCACATAATCTTCAAGTTCAATGGCTTTTTCTCCCCCTTCTTTAGAAGTACGGAAAGTAAATAAGATAGGTGTATCTTTTAAGACTTTGCGTAAAGCCTGCGCACAATCTTGTACTTGGGCAAAATCGAATACCCCTTCAAACCAGTCCGCACGCCATTCCACAATATCCATGGCAACGTCTTCAAAAGACTTTGCGGCAGCTAAAATTTCTTCCTTCGTCCGGCCAACGATTGGGACGATAATTTTTGGTAAGCCCGTACCAATTTCAACATTTTTTACTTTTACAGTATTCATAGTATCCCTCTATTTGATTCGTTCTATTTTAGGTATGCCAACATTTTTGCATAACATATATTCACATATAAGACTAACACAACCCAGAAACAGTTAAAACAATATTCATAACCAGTATGCCACTTGGTCTCATTTTACGCGCAACAATCAAGATTGTGTGGTGCATGCATACCGATTCCAATCATTCATGCCAGTTCATCTGCTATGTGCTCAACAACCAGTTTTACCATCAAACAAAAGGTTACATGACTGATATAAGGCTTCTTTTCTGCATATACGCAAGAAAGCCACTCCCATAGGAAGCAGCTTTCTAATCTTATTTACGTTTACGTCTTTGGCTTTCCATATCTTATTAACAAAAGACGCACTTGATTGTACGCCTTAAGGAACTCTTTCTACACTAGTAGATGAGATACGAATATTATAGCATTTACGGAAATTATTAATTATAGGAAGGTAAATTACTATGGCAGAAATCAAACAAAATTTAGTAGATAAAAGCGTTGAAGCATTTATTATGGGACTAGAAATTTATAATAAGCTAACAATTAAATATAGAATTGAAGGATTTAGTTTTTTATATGCAATGCATGGGAACTCATGTTAAAAGCTGAACTACTAAACCGAAATGAGAACATTTATTACAGCGATAAAGCTACACGTACTTTAAACTTAGAACCAACAATTAAAAAAATATATTCGGATAAAAATACTAGAATCAGATTAAACTTAGAAAAAATAATAGAGCTTAGAAATATCAGCACTCATTTTATTACCGAAGACTACGAAGCAAAATACGCACCATTATTTCAAGCTTGCGTTTTAAATTTTGTAAACGAAATCAAACGATTTCACAATATAGATATTTCAAAATACATTGCTCAAAATTTTTTAACTATCGCCACAAATTATGAGCTTTTGTCAAATGAACAAATCAGACTGAAATACCCTCCAGAAATTGCAGAACGCTTTATTCAACAATCTAATCAAATTGACGTATTAACGAAAGAATATGATTCTGATAAGTTTGCTATTCCGATTAAGCAAAATCTATATATAACAAAAAAGAAAGATGAAGCTGACTTTTTCGTTACAATGGCTAGTAAATCATCAAAGAGCTAAAAGATCCAGCAAACACTCATAAGTATACTTTTAACAATGTAATTACAGTTGTAAACAGCAGACTTTCTAAATCAAATATTAAACTTGGATACAAAAAAGGCTTTAACTCCTATGTTCTGAATTTATTTATAGAATTTTATGACATCAAAAATAATATCAAATATTCATATAAACATTCACTAGGAAATTCTACATCATATACATACTCCGAAAGATTGGTAAATTTCATCATTGAGGAAATAAAAAAGAATCCTGATGGATTCGTTGAAAGCTTGAAAAGATAAAAAGATAATAAAAAAACAGATCAACCCCAGGCACATAGGAATACTCGGTGATGAATTCACCTACCCCATTCTGGGACCCAGCGTTTACCCTTCACAAGTTGATCGGTACTTTTATTATACTTGGCTACATGCAGAAGTCGATTTTGCCGATAACAGAATTGAATAGAAAAAAGAGAAAATATTATGACACTGGAAAACATAACCAGTGCAACACCGTTTAATGCGGTTGTAGAATAAAATATCTTAAAAAGTTGGCCAAAATGTGGCCACAAAAATAAAAAAGCCTTTATATAAAGGCTAAATTGGCTATTGGTGGAGGTGAGGAGAGTCAAATTTTACGTTTTATGGGTGGCTCAAAACTTCTAATATGCTTTATATAAAGTAAAACATAACTATGTGTTTCTATGTAAACATATGTGATTTTAATATTTTTAGGAATTTTTTAGGAATGAAAAAAAATCGGGATGACCGCTAAGGCCACCCCTTTTTTACTTGATAGAAAATAGTTGATTATTCAACAATCGCCGTTTTTAGAAACGGACAAAAACAAGCATTAAAAAATATCTTTTACACAAGCTCGTACGTTTTCTCAAAAATCGATGGCTTGCATGGATAGTACTCGCCATTTACGCCACGGATGATATAGTCGCCATAGGTTGCGTACATGCACCCTTCTAAGGTCTGCACATACGCACCAACTAGGTAGCCTTCATCCCACTTCAGTGTAATGTACCCTTTCGCGAAGTCAAGGATCTTGTCACGATTTCGCATATTGAGCTGCATCGCCTCAATTACGATGGGCTTCTTCCGGTAGTGGAGTGCCAAATCAATCACCCGACTTTCCAAATACGCTCAATAGTTTTTTGAGAAGCCCGATCAAAGTTTTTAACATTCCACTTAATTCTTTTTTGTCGTCTGTAGGCTCTTTTTGTGGCTCTGATGGTTTTTCTTCTGACGGTTTATCCACCTTTACTTTATAGTGGTCAAAATCTACATACATGGCGTTCTTATCCAGGCCGATGCCTGAGTGCTTATCTACGGATGTATACTGATGGATTGTGCCCATGCTTGACGTATCGCTATGATAATCGCCATCATTTGCATCCCACTGTGCTACCCACTTATCATAATCATCTAATCCAGATGTCAACCAATTATCAAACCACCATGTAGAACTGTATACACCAGTATACCATCCTGCGTCTTTGACAGCTTTGCAGAAAATCTGACATGACTTTAAGCATCGTTCTGCTGTAAGCACTCCATTTTTCTTTTTGTAATTGTCGGCATCTTCCATATCAAACCAAATTCCTAATGTAGGTTGATACTGTTCTGCTAATTTTAAGATATATTTAGCCTCTGCCAGTGCTTGATCATCGTTCAAAGCATAATCATAGCAATACAAGCCAAATGGGATTCCTAACCTATTGCATTCGTTTACCCATTGGGCAAGTTTCTTATCAGTGTATTCTCCATAGCACGCACGTATGATAGCAAAGTCATACTTGCTTAGATTCACGTCATCATTCAATTCACTGATATCAACGCCCCAATGCTTTACGTTTGACGTATCAATTTTATTTGTTGGCTCTACCTTTGGCGGTTGTGGCTTTGGCTTCGGAGCACTTGTTTCTTTGGCGCTAATAGTAGCCCAACGCTCAGAGTTGTAATCCTCTCCAGCACTAACTGCCGCAAAGTAGCGATACTTGTTACCGTTCGGTTCGGTTTCAACCCATGAAATATAACGATGGTCATTTCCGATCCACTTTTCTGTGTATTCTTGCGATTGACCGGCCATGAATCGTTTTCCTGTATCTTCGCCGTCCGGAGTTCCTTTACGAATAATGATATTGTCATGTGTAAAATGAGCAACACCATTTTCCTTAATCAGTTTAGAATCATCATACCCGATATCCTGTTCTACAGGGGCAAAAGTCGCCCACGGTTCAACACCTTGTGTTTCGGAATTAGATACCGCCAAGAAGATATAATTATCTCCCTCTTTCCAAACTATATATCTATGGCCATTACCCACATATTTCCAGGCATACGTGATTTGATCGCCGGCCATATATTTACGTACAACACTACCAGTAGGACTATTTAATCTTGCTTGTATATTGTCGTAAGTTAAAGTGGCAACTCCTGTCTCGGCCTGTAAATGATCCAAAGCGTTTTCTGCGAATTGGTTAGGTCTAAAGGCCGTATCAAAAGTAGCGGAGTAAGGCAATCGTACAATATTAAAAGCGCCTCCTGCAGCGCCCTGATTTTGTCCTAAGAAATTACCGTAACCTCCACCTGCATCGCTGTCAAAAATAGCGATATGGCTTAGAGGAGTCGCCGAACATTCTCTAAATACTACGATATCTCCAGCTTGTAATATATTGACCTCTGAGTTGTAGTTCAAGATACCGTTAGATCCTCTTAAATTCCATATGTCCTTGACATAGCCACTGGACGTACAATGGCAAATAGGTTGACCTAGATATTGAGCGTACTTTGCGTAACCGTCCCAGCATTGGGCTCCGTAATAGCCATCGATATCATAAGCTTTGCCTAATACTTGATTTTTAAATTCCTGATAACTTGGCATATTGTCCTCCTATATATAAATAAGGAGAGCCAATCATCGGATTGACCCTCCATCTTTAAATACTCTTTCCTGGATCTCTTCTTTGCAGCGCTCCATCTCACTGTTGTTATTGCCATCAAGCGCATGGCTCAACAAAGCATGGAGCGACTTTAAGGTGAGCGAGTTGATCTCCTGCTGCTCGATCATCGATTGGTTGTCGTTGAGCAACTTGCTCTCACACTTGGCCATTCTGTCCTCCAATTTGGTAAGCCGTACATTTTGATCTTTATTTGGCTTACTCGCTAAATTGATCAACTTACCTACGGCTACAATGGCCGTGCATAGGCTCCCGAGAGTGATGATGCCGGCGGCTAAAGCATCGATGGTCATATTACTCTCCGGCGGAGCTATCAGTCACCCCGCTCTTTGTCCAACCCCCATTAAAGCCGTTGACGGCAGCCTCGATCAGTGTTTCCAACTCTGTGGTCGATACATTGATACCTTGTTCGGCTAACAACTTGGATGCACGTTCAAGGGCCATATCCAGTTTTTCCTGGCCGTGTAGATCTTTGCAAATCTGTTCGACGTACTGGACTGTGGTAGCCACTACATCTTTTTTTGTCTGTGTATCTACGTATTGTGTATATAGCTTTTTAACCTGATAGCCGATGATTCCGGCCACGACCATGGCGATAGTTCCGGCCAACTGTAATACAGCAGGCATTACTACTTCCATGATTTGTTCCATATTTATTTACCTCTTATATTTTCTAAGCTAAGTTTAAGGTCATTCTAGGACTCTTCTTCAGTTACCTCTTTCCACCAACGCTCGTCAGTTCCTGGTTCTGTTGTATTGGCATCGATCTGGGAAATATATTTCTTTCCGTTATGAGTTACCTGAGCATCCATTGGATACGCATCCTCAGCCATTGTCGGTCTTACCCATTCTGGCCAAGGATCAAATGGATCAGCAATATTGACATATAGAGAATGAGCGATATCCGGAGTCCATTCTTTTGAAGATTTATGATCTTGCAGAACTTTATATAAAACATCATTGTATCGAATTCTATCATCCTTCTTGTAATCCATATCCAGCATCCATAGATCAAAGATAGAGATACATTTAAGAGCATCTCCATCGGACAATGTTTCTTTTGCTCTCTCCAGGGCAAACTTGGTTTCCTCTTCATTCTCGATAACAAGATGCGTTTTCTGCAATGATGCGGAGTAGATCTGCTGACCGATATTGTCATACTTCATGTTGAATGTTTTAAGTGTCTCATATTCTGTATAGACAGTACCGTCATACTCTAGTTCAGAAATTCCCTGATTAAATGCATCATAGATCTCCTGAATCGTTTTATCGCATGTAAACGTGATATGCAGTTCATCATTGATCAGCTGTATTCGTTCGTTGATCAACGTGATTTCCAGTTCATTAACAACGATATCTAATACCGGTTCAACTGATTCGATTGGTTTTGTTTGATTTGAATTGTTGTCATCCATACTGTTTACCTCCAAAATATACAGCATGAAAGGAGCTTTCTCATGCTGTATAAAGACTATTTAAATACCTGGCTAAAAGACCAGAAAACGTACAAAAAGTATTCAACGTACACAAATTACTGCAACATCGTACATAATCAGATCATCCCAAATATTGGTGGGATTGAAACAGATCAATTGGACGATGATCTTCTGCAGGAATTCGTGCTCAACCGGCTCAATCATGGCAGATGTGATGGAGCTGGAGGGATTTCGCAAAAATATGTCAAAGACATAGTTGCGGTCCTTAAATTATCTCTAAAAAAAGAGATCAACATTCAACTGCCTTACTGCCCTCCTAAGGAGGTCGAAATTTTCGAAAAATCGGATCAGATAACATTGATCAATCACCTCCAAACTGAGATCAGTTATAAAAACTTTGGCATCTTGTTAGCCATCCATACCGGTATCCGCATCGGGGAGCTATGCGCTCTCAAATGGTCCGATATCAACTTTGATTGCCAACTGCTGCACATCAATAAGACCATGAGTCGGCTTTACACCAAAAAGGATGGCTCGCGTCTTGTCATTACCTCGCCCAAATCTAAGGCAAGCATCCGCACGATACCGCTCAATAAGTGGATCATGCAATTTGCCGTATTACTCCGTGGCGAGCCGGATGAGTACCTCCTTACCGGCAGAGAGCAGCACATCGAACCGAATAAGTACCGGCTTTTTTACAACAGAGTCTTAAAAGAGCTTGAGTTACCGCATCATAAGTTCCATGCACTCCGTCATACCTTTGCGACGAGGTGCATTGAGTGCGGGTGTGATTACAAATCACTAAGCCAACTGCTTGGTCACAGTAACGTAGCCATCACTATGAGTATGTATGTCCATCCACAACTAGAGTTAAAGCGTAAATGCGTTGAGTTATTAGCTGATTATTATCAGCATTAAATGTATGACATTTACGGCCTTATCTGAGGGTAGTGAGTATGAGCATCAATTGACCGCTGACGAGAACGGCAAACACAAACACGCTCAAACCCTTGGTACCGATAATGCGGTAGTGGTGGCTATAACGATGCGTATGCTATTAACGAGCAAGTCTATGGTGGGTATGCAAACACAGCCAACCGTACAACTGCATATAGACAAGCTGTTCAATACTCAGGTGAGGGCAAAGCACACAACAATGTACAACCTTATCAAACAGTGTATTACTGGCGCAGGATTAGCTAGTCCTACGCCAATAGTAAACGCCCATTGATGGCTGTATGTTGTTATGCGGTTTGTCATTACCGGCATTGCCGGTATTACATCCCTGTGGATAAAGCGCAGCGTTACCATCATCAGAGTAGTCTCTACGGACAGCGCTATTTCCGTTATTGGCAGAAATGTATTGTGCGTGACTATGCAAAGGCATCTCGTCATAAGTGAGCTTATGATAATACTCGCCATATTTTCCTAAGGCAGTAAAAGTCATACTTGTACTACCATCGTTTCCGGTGCCCGCTCCGATCAAAACTCGACCGGGTGCGAATCGCTCCCAAGTACCACCATATCGTGTTCCAGGATTGATTCCTGTTGTATCCGTAAGTATGCATCCAATGTAATACGTGCCATCATGCAGTCGATAATCGTCCGCCTGCTTGTATCCACTTGGCAATGAGCTTACCTGCGAATTTTTGAATGTTACCGTAACCCTATTACCGTCATATCCATAGTTTCTCTCAAAGGCTGTGATAGCAATGTTGTCATAACTTTCTGATTTCTGAATATATACATTAAACGTAGACGTTGCCGATTTAATGATATATATAGCTCGATCACTTCCTTTTGCAATGAACTTGTTAATTACAGGGTCTTTGTTGTTCACATTCGTAAAAGAAATAAAGATATCCGCTGATGAAAAATCCCCTCGGCGAATATACGAGAATCGCAAAGGGGCGTTTGCATAAGTACCTGTAATCTGAATCTGCATGATATTGATATATCCGTTGCTTCCATCTGTACCAGCTGCATTATGGATACACTGTCCTCCTAGCGGAGCGAATGGAAGATAACTTCCAACATATCCCGGTTTATCTGAGGCCTGGCCTCCAAACATCATAGAATGCCCATCTGCACCATAGTTGATCAATGTAAAACTAACAGGCATTGCTTTTTCAATGGCGTATTCATTGAAATAATCTTTGACCACAAAACGGAATTCGTAATCATTATCAACGCTGAATGTTTTGGTAGATATGTAGTTTCCTGATTTTGAATAATCCGTATAGGTAACCATATCGATCCAGGAACTACCACTCTTGTACTGGATCTTGAATGTATGTGTGTTCTTTCCATTTACATTCGTTATGCTATACGCATAATTGCATAAAGCATACGTACCATTATCATCCGCAACTCCAGCACTGGTCGCTCGGGTTACACCTACTGCAGTGATGGCCGGTGATTCATAAGCTACCACAGAAACATTCTTTGAAGAAGTAGCCGTTCTTCCTCTACTGTCCGTAACAGTCACAGAAATTTTCAGATTTCCTGATCCATTGATAACACCTGTCGTTACAGTTGTACCTGAATAGGTTGAACCATCCACACGTACTGAACAGCTTTTAATCGTGGAGCCATTATTCCCGGATGCGGATGTAACGATTTTTAATGTCGTATGTTTTTGAACAAATACTCCAAACTGGCTGGCCAATCCTGCAGTTGCCTCTGTCGCAGTAATACTGCTGATAGAAGGCACATATGAGCTCGGAACATTTACAATCAGTTCAACCGACTTTGTTCCTATCAGTGTAGATCCATTATAAGTGTCACAGTAGATCATACATGACCCTGAAACTGAATCCGGTATCTTAGATATGAATGAAGTTGGCACTGTCCAAGCTTGGCCCGTTGCAACGTTAGAAGCAATCGTTGCTGAAGCACCTTGAAAAGTATATCTAAGGGTATGGGTAAAACTTGAAGAAGCTCTTGGAGTATTGATCGTTACGCTAGAACCAATATTAACAGAGCTTGCAGATAATGTTGGTTGTGTTGCCCTGGCAATCGTGGTTAAACCTAGATTTCCTGAACAACTCATATTTCCTGGAAGATAATTTGCAGAAGAAGTTGCCGTATAAGATGCAGAACAGCTGATAGATTTAGAGCCATCAGCATTATGTCCAATCGACATTGTCCCTGAGCACAATGTGATTGACGAATTCGTTCCAGGGAATACAAAAGATGGGCGTCCATTGTATCGATTGGACCCATTGATGGTCACACTGACTGTCCCCGGTCCTGGGTTCCATTGTGCGTATGCGTTTTGGCATTCGCATTTTAAGGTCCAGCTGACATTGGAAGTGTTATTAGATATTGATGTAGAGGTCTCGGTTACGGTCAATACCAGCCTATACCCATTAGATCGTCCACCATAAAACGTAGCCATTAGTCGTCACCCGCTTTCTTGAAGTCCAGAGATCCATCAGGTCGTGGACTGAAAATAAAATTACCGATCCTCAGTGTATGCACTACATCAGCATCGGTAACATTTAACTTATTATTAGAAAAATAAGCGACCTCCTGGCCGCCTTGAGAAAATGAGATCCTATCATTCTGGATTGTTAGTATCAGTTCATTCCCGGACTCTCCGAGAATAATATTACCGTCCTCGAATCGTATATACTTTTGGATCTGTTGAAACTGTGCGGTATTATCCGCATTTAGATTCTCCAGATCCGCCTGAAAGCTTTCGAATTGCATCTCAATGTAATTCTGTGTCTGTTCGAACGCTGTAGATACTTCCCCCAATTTGGTATCTACATCCTCAGCGGAGTAATATGTCTCCGCCACCTCTTGACGCAACATATCGTCTCCTTGCTGGATTTCAGCAGAGATTTCTTGTTTCGAGTTGGCAATCTGTTGAAGAGCGTCTGCATATGTTTTCTTTACTGCTTCATAATCTGAGGAAATTTGGACCTCTCCATATTGAAAAGTAAGATCATTGAACAAGGTGCAGTCTATGTAATACAGGCTACCCTGATTCGTCATATCGAATTCAGGTTCTGTCGATACCCAGGGTTCAGCTGGTGGATAGACTGTCGGTGTACTTGGCTTTGATGTAGCTAACTGATAAAAGCGGTAGATCCCTTGCACGTCGGTTACAGCGGCAAGGGTAATGACATCAAAGGCTAATATCATATTAGTACCCCCCCCCGACAGAGAATCTTCGGGAGCCGGTGTCCACGGTGTAACTTCTGTACCGATTTCTAATTTTATATCTCTAAAATCTAAGTCAACCGCCTTACCTTGCGATACAGCAATTTGTAACATATTATAACTAGGAGTAGAATTTTTAGTTATTGTTTTCGTAGCCTCTAAATAATGCCATTTGCCGTCGGCCGGAATCTTAGCACTAATATTAGCACCTGATTCGGTGCCTACACTGTTTAGTCTGACCCATAATTGGATATTGGTATCATTAGAATTATTTACTCTAAAATACCCAGATATTGTATGCGTTTTCCCAACCAAATTGTTTTTACTTAAAGAGTTATTATCGATAAATGCCCGAGATGTATTCTCGGACAAATCCCCAGACGCATTAAGATATGAGCCATTGAAACTTGTTGACTCTACAACTTTTAAAGACACTGAACTCACGCCCCAAAATGAGGTGTTACCTAAATTACCTGTACTATTTTGGATTAGATTTCGTCCGGTCGGTTTTAAGTCTGCCATACTATCACGCCTCCAACTGTGCACGGTATGTCACCGTGCTCTCCTCTGTGCCCTCACTAATCACACGGGTGATTCCCGTGGATACAGCAGATGTCTCATTGTTGCGGTACCATTTGACTGCTCCAATATCCATAATCTCTGACTCTGTTAGCTCCTCGTTGCCCTGGTATACTCTTGCCCTTAGAGTCGTAGCAATACCACTGTTTTTAAAGATCTGCCCGGCTGAGGATTCAATAATCAACCGCAAAGGTTGATCCGCATCTGCCCCATCGACTCCAAATCTCGATACCGAGTAAGACGTTGTGGATTTACCATCAGAGTAATTGACAATGGTACGAGTCCATAAGTATTGACCGGCGGATACTGTCGGTATGGTCGATGACCATGTACCGCTTGGTACTGATGTACCGCTATTGGATACCTGGTAGGTTACGGATGTGGATGTGATCGTAATCGATGTACCGTCCTTACCGGGCTCTCCCGGTATCCCTTGTTCTCCCTGCGCCCCGGTAGCTCCGTGAGTACCGATGATCACGGGTGTGGTCTTAGTGGTTGATCCATTGGTGTAGGTGATCAGCTCATAGCTCCACAGATACCGCTTTGACGTTGACGTGGTCTGTGGCGTAGTCGTCCATCCGGATGTGGATGTCGTTACGCCATTTGAGGATGCGCTAGCCAGGTAATAATTGGTAATTGACTTGATTCCATTACCGGCTGGACCGGTATCGCCGGTTTCCCCTTTGTCACCCGTCTCGCCTTTATCTCCGGTATTGCCATACACACCGATGACACGTTTAGCGCTGTCTTTGGACTGGCCATTGGTGTAAGTGATTTTTTCGTAGTTCCACAAATACTTGTTTGTGACTGTCATTGTTGGTACGCTCATACTCCATGACGTAGGGGCCGTACTGTTGGATGTGGATACGGCATAGTACTCGGTGATGGATCGGATACCCACACCGTCAGCGCCATCCGCTCCATCTGCGCCCGTATCGCCCTTGTCACCTTTGATTTTGCTCCAAGAGTACTTAGAGGGATCTGTACTGTCTGCCACTTCAAAATCTACATACTGACCGATATAGGTCTTGTTTGTGCTATCCGTGGTGCTAAATCCGGTAGATCCATCAGCACTGATAGCGTAGGCAATATGCAGATAGCTTGTCTTGCCATCCTCGCCATTGGTACCTGGCGTACCGTTGGCACCGTCCGACCCCTCAAACTTTGACCAGGTGTAATCGGATGGATCATCACTGTCCTGCTCCACAAAATCCACATACGTACCGATGTACTTGTCCGGTAACTCTGTCATTTGCGAGGCGGCCGGGTTTTCGACCGGAGAATACTTAACATGAAAATACGATGTTCGACCGTCCTGTCCATCCGCTCCACTACGAGATACGCTGTAAGCTACAGTCTGCTCACCGTCGCTATAGGTTACTGTTGTCCTTGTCCATAAAAACATACCGGGAGCAACATTAGGCACCGTATCTGACCATTTCCCGGTTGGCACCACTACACCGGATGTATGTGCTTGATACACTACAGACTGGGCTATGATCGTTACTCTAGTACCGTCCTGTCCATCAGATCCATCGACCCCATTACGTGATACGGAGTGCTGCGTAACACTGGTACCGTCACTGTAGGTAATGACTGTCCGTACCCATAGATATTGACCAGGTTGTACCTCCGGTATCTCTGTGAGCCACTCACCGGTTGGAATAGCAGTACCGCTATCCGACACCTGGTATGTGATTACTTGATTGGTAATCGTGATAGATGTTCCATCCGTTACGGCTGCCAGTGTGATTTCCGTCATGGCCCTTGTCTGGCCATTGGCATCAACCGCCACGATTCGATACACCGCACTCGGATTTAAGCTCTCACGAGATACGCTTAACGAGGTGCCTGTATAGACTAAGGCACTGTTTTTATACCAATTGACTGTAAACTTGCTAGTTACGTCCTGTGACTTATCGCGGACATAGGCGGTCAATACGGTATGATCTACACCTTCCGGCAGTATCAGTCCCTTACTCGATGATACGACCAACTGATACGTCTTGTTGGCATTGATCATCTCCTGCATTTGTGTCAGCAGATCGCCACTGATCTGACTCTCAATCTCGGTAAAATTATCTAAAACGGTTGAGCATTTTGTACGATCGGTAAAGCAGATCTCCTGTTCCACGATACGTGCCTGCAGATACAAAGTTGGGTTAAACTCTGCATCTTCGATCGTGTAGGTATCCCCGATGTTTCCATCGATGTACCCTTGTACGTCGTATGAGTTTTTCGGTACACAGTTTTTCTTCAACTCTGCCAATGCCTGGCCGTACAGCATATTGACGTTATCGGTCTCGTAAGACCACATATAGGCAATCCATCGGTCATTATCGGCACCCATTGCGAGGCTTGGAAAACGCTCTCTTGACTGCATGGCCCGGATATCTTGTCCGTTTGCCTCATGCCAAAATTCCAAATTGCCGTCTGCGTCATACTCTTTTTTATCACCCAAACCGGTAAGCGTTAATCCATCTGTACCGGTTGGCCGGATAGCAGTGTAGAGTTCTGTGATATCAGAGGTCTTGGTAATGCCCTCGATACCCTGTCCATAGCGGATGATCGTACCCCTCTTATCCTCACCAATACCCTGATAGCCATCAGAGTGTTTGCGATAAATGTTGAGTGTGATCTGTTTAAGACTGTAATCATCGTTGAGCTCCGTTATAAACTCCAACTCGGCATCAAACACATTAGCTGTACTAAAAAGCCTGGCAAGGATTGTTTCCTGGCCTGTCCATTCATGCGAGATCCGTTTATCGCTGACCTCGTTTACACCGATCACAAAGGTATTTTCAAATTGATAGTGCTGTATATACTGCACAATACTTAACGACGTACCGCTAAAGCCATCGACTGTTTCATTGGTGAGCTCTAAGGTCAGGCCATATGCCTGCATGTAGATCTCGTGCTCTGATTTTTCAACATGCACGATCGTGCAGTAGTAATCATGGTTTTTGTATCTAAATGAGCAGTGATTACCCTCGACAATAAACTGTGCATCGTCATGGTCTGCTAAAGTGCGTAACTCAAAGGTATACTGTGAGCCTTGCAGATAAGTGTGTAGTACCTCATCCCAGTACGGTGCGCATTTATCCACGCCATTATCTAAAAAGGCGCAGACAGTATCATCTGCGCTTAATATGGCAATTCTAACATTCTCCATTATAGCCATGCCTCCCTAATGCGTACTGTGATGGATGGATCTTGCGTCACCCATGAGCTCATGTAAAAGCGTACCTTAGATTGACCAGGTGGCGCTTTAAAGTACTGGGTACCCACGATCTCATCCTCCTGTTTCGGCATATTGTTCACATAGATCTTGGCGTACTCACCGTCAATGGTGACGGTTGAGCCGGCGCTGTATCGGTTTGGTACGTCCCGCCATTTCTCAACGTTCAGCTTTTGAAAATTAAATACATCAAAGCCAAAATACGTCAACAGATGGCTGCCGCTACGGTTGCCCCACTGTTTGCATGCAATCTGTATCTTTTTGCAGACCATGTTTTCCACTTCCGGGATGTTGTACGCCGGATATCCGCCCCAGTAGAAGAATTGGATTTTTGAGCCCTCTTTTTTGATATCACAATGACCCCAATTCCAGTACCACGGATTTTGACTATGCAAGTGGCTGGTCGTGCAGTCATAGGTCTTGACCACTTTCCCCGCCATTTTATCCGTTGGCTTGGCATCCGGATTATGGACGACCAGGTCATAATGACCCGTGTTTCCGGATGTATCCGTTTTGTTCCAATTTAGTCCACAAATAAGCTCGTCATCCTCCGTTAAAAAGGATATCGACATCTCACCGGTTTGACCCATTAGCCCCGCATAAAATATCAAATGGAAATAGGCGTAAAAGTTTTTACACCCTGCCTCGCCTTCCGAATCTACAGGGATGGTCACGGTACGCAAACCGCCGTTGGCGTCACCCTTGATGGTACCCGGTGTGCCTAACGTCAGAAATTGTGTATTAAACCATGTCTTTGTAGTCAAAGTGCCGTCCGTACCATACAGTGGGTGCATAGCGTCATGTCCACCGACGTCATCAGGAGCGTTAATAAAGTCAGAGAGATGTAGCAGAGTTTCATTTTGCTTGTACGTCTCGCCGTCTACCTCCTCGCGTTTACCAAATTCCATGACTCCGGATTCGGCGACTATACCGATATAGCCGTTGTCCTGTTTGTTTATGATCTCATAGTCGATACATGCGGGCATAGATCCGTCGTTATCGATTGTAGCCTCCAGGATGCCCTCATCATTGCGACTCGCAGTAAACTCTTTTAATGTTGTCGCATATTTACGAGGATCGGGGCAATAGATTTCAAATTCACTGACCACAGCGTTGATACCAGGATCGGGCTTTTCGTTGCCGACTTTGGTGCCAATAAAGTACTTGTCTGTCTCGTCTGCAAAGATGATCTGCACTTGTTCGGCAGACAAGATCCGATTCATTTTATTAAAGGCCAATCGGAAAGCAGCATTGTCTTTTGCGATCAGCTGATAGCCGATCGTTATAGTACGGGGTGGATAGGTCTTTCCATAGTAGACAGACCCATCGATTCCCGTGATCTCCTTTTCCTGGACTTCCGACTCCATGAGCTCTCGTCCGGATACATAGAGGGTTTGATATCCTGGTATCTCATCTTCCAGATACACGCCATTATACTTCATGGCCTCAGCCGGCAGCGCTTTGCTACCGGTCTGACCTGTTGTCGTATCTACAAAGTTGTACATGACTATCTAACCCCCTTTATACGGTCCTTTATCTTGGCCCTCGCAGAGCCCTCTTTATCAAAATCGTCGTAAGTTGCTTTAGCAAACTCACGTCCGTTTACGTCCAATGGTACCTCGATGGTGTAATGCACATCGTGGTAATAACTGTAGTCATCACTCAAAGATGCATTGATTCCCGCAAAGGCCATTTTTGGATTGGACAGTTGCGGTATGTCAAACAGACCGTAAGCCGCTTTATGCACCTTACTGTACATACCCTCAATACCGTTGACCAACCCTTGTCCGATCCACATACCGTTTTTAGCCATGACTTTAGACGGTGACCCGATACGTGCCTTAGCCTGGATGGCCTCGTCGGCTGCCGCTGCTAACTGTGCTGCGACGGCTCTGACTGTGCCCAACTGAGACCGCATACCATTGGCCAATCCGATACCGATATAAGCACCGGAGGTATAGGCTGCGGACTGTGCACTGTTGAGGACACTGATCATCGAGCTGACTGCGGACTGTGCGATACTTGGCAACTGCATTAAACCGGACTGTACGCTCTTGGTAAAGTTTGTACCGATTGCTTTACCGGCGCTCTCAGCCTCGCCCTGTGCCTCTCTAAAGGATGACACGAGTGATTGCATGGCAGCACTGCCTACTGCGCCTAGAGAGCTCAATGCGAAGCTGACAGAGCTTGCTACGCTCGTCAATCCACTGATAGCCAACTGTGCTGACTGTGCACCGGATGCAAGACCGGCAAACGCGGCCACCGCTCCTGTGATCACAAGCATGTAGCCCGTAAACACGGCTGTAGCCTGTTGCACTGCTGCGTTAAGCATGGCCATTGTCATGGCAAACGTCATGGCGCTCACTGTGGATGCAGCCAGGGTCGTAAATGCCTGCATGGCATTTGTCGCAAACGTTTGGATCTGCTCACTGACGGTTGTCAGCTGAGGACCTAACTGCGGTAAGGTTGTGGATAATGGAGTGACCGCTGCGTTGATCGTTGTCAATGCAGTAGCTGCCACTGTACCATTTTTGCTCACTTGCTTGATTCCGTCCGCAAATTGTTTCATTCCGGTTCCGGCCTCAGCCAATCCACCGGACATAGCCGTAACACCGGCCAACGATGCGATGACAGCAGCCATTGAGGCGGCCATATCGAACAAGTTTAATTTAGTGATACGTTCCAGACCTTTTGACAGCTCATTAAAGCCTTTTCCAGCGTTAAGTGCTGCCTTACCGATCGAGTCGATAATGTTAGCCAGTGAGTCGAGTACGCCACTGATGGCATTGCCAATAGAGTCAATAATCTTGGACATACCGTCTGTTACGCTTGTTACAACGTCACTGACGGCCGTACCTAAAGATGTAACTACCTCAGAGATGCCTGAACAGGCTGTCTCGATAGCAGTACCGACAGATTCGAAAATGCCTGGCAGTAAGCTCAGTGCGCTGACGATACCGTTGACTACAATCTGTACGATCGGCGCTACCGAACTGATCACGTTAGCTACGCCATTAAGTACCATCTGCAGTCCCTCGCCCTGTGTACCAACTAAGGCAAGTGCAGCACCAAACATTAAGGCAGCTGCGCCAATAGCCAACCATGTAGTTGGTGGGATCATGGCCAACGCACTGCCTAAGCCTCTCAAGGCAATAGCGATACCCTCGCCAATACCTTTGGCAAGAGTAGCTAAGGCAGTACCAAGTGACTCAATCACCGGTGCCAGACCCTCTAGTACAGACTTGATGGCAGTACCGATAGATTCAATAACAGTGCCGACACCTTCTAAGGCTGATTTGATACCCTCACCAATACCTTTAGCAGCATCGGCAATGGCAGTCCCTACGGATTTAAATACATCCCCAACACCCTCTAAGGCTGTCTTTATGGATGTACCAACCGACTCAACGACACTGCCTACACCTTCCCATTTGGCCTTGATCTCGCTCGATATGTTTTTCAAATTTTTTGTTTCGACCGGATCGACTTGAGGCGTCTGTGATGGCTTCTTTGGATCCCTGCCACCTTTTATCTTTTTGTAAAGATCTTTGACAGTCTTTAAAGCGGACTTGGCGTTGCTTGTAAAATCTTTAATTTTTGACGTGGCCGATGATACAACCTTATATCCTGCATAGGCAGTAAAAAGGCCGGCTATCGCACCGGCAAAAGTATTGATCGTACCCTCGTCTAAACCAGCTATAAAATCTGCAATCTTATCGACTGCGATGCTTACTTGGTCAACAATCTCACCAAAGGCATGTGCAAACGTCTCTATAATTCCACTGTTTGATACAGCGGTCACCACGTTATTGATTGCGTCTTTGCACGAATTTAATGCCTCTTTGGCGGAGTCGATAGCTCCTGTCTCTTTAAATGCATTCCAGGCGTTGGTAACGATCGTCTTAAGCGTGTTAAATCCGCCTTTTATATCCTCGACAACGCCCATGATGCCCTCGCTCAAAGCTGTAACATCGACTTGACCAAGCAAATCAATCAAGCCACTTACGGCATCGATGCCTACCTGATCTAATGCCTTCCAGGCGGGCTGTAGCTTATTGGACATGGTTTCCATTAAACCGTCCATTGCCTGCTCTGTGGATTTATAGGATGTTGCCAGTTTAGTAAAGGCATCATTGGTACCTACCTTACTAATGGCATCGAAGAAATCCTCAGTTTTTACTGTTCCTTCCTGGACATCGGCAACTAACTGAGATGTGGTTTTACCCATCTCTTTAGCTACCGCAGCGATACCTGCTGGCGTCTGCTCTAGCATAAGCTTAAAATCCATCCACTGTACATACGGCTTGGCTGCCATCTGTGTGGCCTGCTGGCTAAGAGTTTTCATCGCCTGTGTCGGATTTTCTGCTGCGGCTGCAAGACCGCCAAAACCTTTTACCAGCTGTGTACAGTTTTTCGTTCCTACCGCGGCCAATTGGCTGTAAGTAGTAGCCATGTCCGAAGCACTATAGATAGACTGCTCGGCAAACTTTTGTAATTCAGCCTGTATGCTGGCGATATCACCTGAACTTTTCCCCAACATCTCCATGTTGCCCTGGAAAACCTTCCAGGATACATTGGAGGCATTCATCTCTCCGATAAGATTGCTAAAACCATTTGTGAGCGAAGAAAAAGCTTGAGACCCGATACCCGTAAGGACACCAAATCCCAAGCCGCTTTTTACTCGATCTGACAGGCTTTGACATGTTTGCTCGGCCTGTTTCATCGTGGAGGTAAAGCCTTTATCGACTGCGGATAATATGGCCTTGACTGTGTAACTATCCATTTGTTATACCTCCTGTTTTTTTATTTACGTAGTAATCACGCAAACGAGTAATTGTAGCAGGCTCATCTTTTTCAGACTTACCTTCGTTAAGAACCCTTTTAATCTCTTTTTTGTAGTTAAAGAAATCCTCAAAGTTTTTGTATCTCGGTCTTGCCTGTTTGCCTTTTCCTTTTTCGGCTTTGACAGCGAAATTAAGAAAAGCTTGCCAATGCGCCCATCTCTCTTTGTCAATCTTAGCTAATTCGACTGACTTCATGAGTAGTCGATACTCTTTTAACGTCAAATTATCCACTTGGTCGAGACTAGTAAAACCTAGATACCGAAAACAATTGAGTGCAATCTCTTCATATAAGGCATTCCAGTCTACTGGTTCTTCGCGTCTCGTTTTGCTTTTTCTTCTTCCAGCTTGTGAACTGTCTTCTTTGTACAGTTCGACGTCTTGAAAAAATCAATCACCTGCTCAAATAGGGCGTCGATATCTGTGCTTTCATCTTCCAAATAGCCATTGATGATACTTTCTGTCGCTTTCGGATTGCCGTCCGCCATCAACACCAATGCATCTCGTAAAGCGAGCACATCACCGTCCATGATGCCTCCCACCATTAACTGCAGACCTACGTCTACCCGGATTCCTTCATTGACCATAAATTGAGTTTTATTGGCCTTAGTCATAAAACCAATACCAGCTTTAAAGCTGTAAACTTTATCCTTAATCGTTAATTCCATCGTTTGCATGATTCTTTCCTCCTATACAAAAATAAAGGGCCTTTCCAGGCCCGCTTATACTATTTATGCGCTTTCTTTGGCTGTGTCTTTAAACACGTAAGATGCAAGCTCTTGCTGCTCATCTGTTACTGTTGCATAACCCGTAGCGCCTGTTCCGTTAGGTCCATAGGTCATACTAATTTCTGTGGCGTCCTCTGCACTGGAGCTAAGAGTTAACTCAGTAACAAATCCTTGGTAATATGTGGCTTTGAATTTTCCGGCATTGTCCGTAGATCCTTTTTCGTCAAGGTTAACTTCCCATAGCTCTACCACACTTCCGTCGATTACAGCCTGTTTGATCTTGTCAATCATATCGTCACCTTTGGCCATAACTGAAGTTAATGAGATTTCCGTTTCAACGGCACCCGGTGTACGGATAGGCCCGCTTTTCGTTTGCGTTACATCTGCATCTCTGGATAAGCTATTTTCGTTTTCCGTCGAGAAAGCGATGGATTTCGCATCTTTTGTTGCCGCATCGGCAAGCATTCTGTATAAATAGATAATTCGTTTACCCTGTACTGCCTCAAGTGTTTCTGCAAAACGCTGCAGATCAAAAGGACGCAATTTCAAGGCTTTAAAATTTAACTTCTTCATTTTCGTTCCTCCTTAGAAACCTGTAAGTTTAAAACTAAAATCAATAACACCATGCAATAAAGGAGTCTCTGTCGTATCGTAATTTAAGATTCGCTGATCACTATAGTTCAAATTCCACTTATAGGATTTTGTCTTTGTGATCTTAAACGCTACTCGTTTTATATCAAGCAACATCTTGGATACTGTACCCCGTTGACGGATGTTGTTATGCCAAACGTGTATCGTCTGACTGACATCGGCCAATATCGCATTTTTATAACCAAAATCATCAGTGACCTGGTTATCCGCCAAATATATAAAAGGGTATGGCGTATCTTTTGGCGGCAACGCACCGTCATAAACGTCATACCCTAGTTTTTTTAATTCGACCAACAAGGCCGAGAACAGTTCCTGTTGTGGGTCCATCATTTCACCAACTTTTCCATATCGGATTTAAATTTCTTACCGACTTCTTGCAGAGCAGGTCTCATATAAGGTTGTGCTTCCATAAAGCGCGTACCGTACTCTACATAGCCGGCATAGTTTACTGTCGCTTCGCTTTCTGCCGTCAAGCCGGAATCTTTGATTTCAAGCATGATACTTCTTTTCAAAACACCGGTATCAACAGGAGCTTTCTCCTGCGCACTTTGCTGTAGGCGAGATCCATTTTTCTTGATGACCGTTTTGACGGCCTCTTTTTTCATATTGTCCTGTAACTTGGCTGTCAGCTTTTCCATACCCACTAATGAGATTCCTTTAGACATCATTGCACCTCCGAAACAACAAAGGACTGTTTGACTCTGAGTCGTCTTGTACGATCCACCCGATAGACCTTGTCGCCAATACGGATATTGTCAAAGGTCTGATCAAAGTGATTTTGGATTGTTAAGGTCAAAGAGCCCTGTCGGATATCACCGTAAACAAGCTTCATGGTCTCGGTCTGCGTATCCATGACCGAAGCCATGACCATTGTTTCGGATACTGAGTCAGCTCCGTAATTTCCTGTTGACTCATCGTACTCACCTTGCGTCAAACGCTGGAAATAGATAGGTGTATCGTATCTCATAAAAAGCGTATCCTACCTTTTGACTCGTCAACTTGTTTGTCTCGCCATGCCTGGATGTCGTCAGCAAAATCGGCAAAGTCATTGTCCTTAAAAGACCATGACTCTCCCTCTACAGAGTGTGATGTAGCGCCCTCTGAGCCGATACGGTTGTACCGTCTGACGGCAATCTCGACCTCGATATACTCTAACTCTTGTGGCACAACATCAACGCCCAAGAGAGCCTTTAAACGGCTCTCTGTAAGCGTAACGATCGTACTCAGCTGAGTGGAGTCCTCAGTCAACCCAAGCATGGATTTAATATCGTTAATTACCGCCATACGATATCACTCCTTACTCGGCAAATGTAGCTTTGGCAAAGTTAAAGGTTACAACAGACTCACCATCAACAATGACCTCAAAAGTATCGGTTTTAGTAACTCTAAAGACGTTCATGGATTCCCATGCGATGTCTTTTTTCGATTCCTCACCATTTTTCTTAAAGGTCATTTTAGTACCGGTCTTCGTGAGTTTGAATGGGAAGAAATAGCCTTCCTGTTCGGCCGGTACGGCCTCGTTGAACTGTGTATAATCGGTAACATGCTTTAAGGTACCGGTTACCGTACCATCAGCAAGCACCTTAACATCTTCCCCGATCAGCGAGCTTACTCGCTTGCCATATAGGGTCTGACCCTGAGTCGGGATCGTTAATACGTCAGACCCAATTATTCCCCCGAGATTGTACCTACGATAACGCCATCCAGTAATTCTGGGAAGAATACAACACCGGTCATGGCCAATGTCTCAACAGTGGCATTAGAACCTACTACATAGTGCGTCATACCGACCATGCCAGTAGAATCACCGGTCAAGTTGAAAGACTGTGCAACATCACCGGAAGATGCAGGTACGTAAGCACCGTTTAAGTTTTCTTTTGCAGTTGCGATCAGTTTACCTTTTGTCAAAGATGGCGTAACGACTACAGTACCCAATCCTAAGAAATCCTCGATATAAGACATACCAAAAGCAGTCTGCAAAGTGATTGGAGCCGTACCTAAGTAATCAGCCACATCATCGCTGGATACGAAATAAATCGGTGTAGCGTCCTGATCTACATAGAATTTTTTCAAGGCTCCCCAAGCAGCACTTAATGTAGTCTGCAAGTTAGTACCAGACGCCGTACCTGTACCCGTAGCTAACAGATCGTAGAAGTCTTTCTTGATTCCGCCCTGGATACCGGACAACAGTTTTTCATCCGTTTTGTTAACGGCCAGGGAACGTCCCGAACGTTGAATAGCCTCGGCAGTTGTGGCCTTACGGAATTTCTTCAAAGTAAGGTCGATTGTTTTAGCAACTTTCTGATTGATCTTAGTCAGGTTGATGGTTTCACCTTCGGCTACCTGTGCAGGAGTACTTTCCTGAGTCATCTTGTAGATCTTGATAGACGTACCATTGGCCATTGGAATCATTTCTGTGATTCCTAATACTTGCTGCAACTCTGTGATGTTTGATGCCAAACGGCTGGCAAAGTCGATGGAAATAGCTGGTTCCAAATCGGTGGTAACGATTGTGTTAGTTGGCGCAGCAAAGCGCTGCAAATTAAATTTACGTAATTGTCGTTTTAAATATCTCATTTTCTTTTCCTCCTATTGTTGTGTTTTGAATAGATCCATATTTTCGTTGATTAAGCGTTGACGTTCACGTCTGTCTTTAACAGCAAGAATTTCCTCTTTTGTGATTTTCTTATTCGTGCTTCCAGCAGTTGGGGCTTTACCCTTTAGGCGCTCAGCAACGGCATCCTGTACCGCTTTTTCGAAAGCTGCTGCAAAAGAGTCCACCGCATTTTTAGTAGCTTCGGCATCGGTGCTGATTAGGTTCTTGATCAGGTCATCGCTAACATTGATGTGTCTGTCTGCTAATAAGCCCCTTGCAGTTTTAGCCATCTCACCAAGCGCTCTCTCATTTTTGAGGGTTGACAATTCTTTCTGCATCTCTTTAAACTCATGAGCGCGCTTCTCCTCGTCGGACATAGTTCGCAGACGTTCAGCCTCACTTTTTTCTTTTTCCTCTTTGTCACGCTTTTTGTTGACTTCGGCTGCTTTACGCCGCAAGGCCCTCTGCATATCTTCCTCTGTGTATTTTGGGGTTTTGCTGTCTTCTGCTGGATCTGCTTGTCCATCTTCCGGGGCACCGTCGTTTGGATCACCGTTGTCTAGAGTTCCGTCGGAACCTGCATCTCCCTCATCGGCGAATCGCTGCAGATCAAAAGGTCTGCGCAAAGCAAAATTGTAAAATTTGATTCTATTCGTAGATTTCATGTTTTTATCCTCCTTGTTTATGGTCGTGAATAGATGCGACACGGGCTTGATATTAAGGACCTCAAGCTTAAGGTCACCACGTAGCTTTTATAGTCTGTCCACGTCTGGACATAAAAAAGACCCGGCTACATATCGCTCAGGTCGTGTTTTATAAATTTCGGTAGTTTCCGGTAAGGTGGATCTTTCACCCTGATCAACTCCTTTTTCTTTTTGCCACAAAAAATGCAGGTACGTACTCTAATTTCCGTCCTGCATTGGTTGTCTCTATCAAAATATACTTTTTGGACATTTTCTGTCCATTTATGGCTACACATTATTAGTTCCTCTGAAATTTAGTTAAATTTCTACCAGTCTGATACAGATACGTAATCGGGATACTGTGCTTCAACGCCTCTCACGCCGATCCGGAAAATGTCGATTGAGCTACCAGCCCAGTCATCAACATTTTTGATCCTTGCTTTTGGTGGATCCTCATACTCATACACCTCTGATGACGATAGCTGTAAAGCGCTCATCAACGTATCAAACAAAGTGGATATTGCGCTGCAAACAATATCCTTTCCCGGCTCTGCGTATTGCGCATGTCCATTTATCGTGATCTCGCAATCATCATCGGTCTGATGGATACTGATATGGATCATAACCGCTCACCTCCGTTCGGGCATAAAAAAAGCCACCCTTACGGCAGCTATTAGAATCTAAACACTTTTAATAATTTCTTTTAACTGCTTTTTTAGATTAGCGGCATTTATACAATACGGGTCATGCTGTACTATTGCATCGCACGCATCGTATCGATCCGCAAGCTCCCATATTCGTGACACAATAGTATTCTCGTCATTTCGATCATTGGGATCAGCAGAGTATTCCAAATCTTCCTCATGATCCACCCAGAATTGATCAACATAATCGCAATAACCAAGTGCGTCAAAATTATCGGCATGCAAAAACTTATTTGTTGTGTCTAAAAATTTTCTAAATTGCTCTGTCATAACTTCTTCACCCAGTCTTTCTTAATCGTTTTTCGAGGTACTATCGTTGTTAGATAGCCGTTGATATCGTCAATGACAATACCGATATTGTTATAAAACTTAACATATCTATGGGTCTCTAAATCGATATAGTTTACCGGCTTAGAGAGCGTGTCAAATATGTCATCCTTCGATTTAATCCTACCACTATTTAAGCGTCCCAACAACTGCTTTTTAAAATGTTCGGTGGATTGCCAACCCTTTTTTGCGAACTCTTCATGGCTCCGCAAAACTTTAATTTTAAATTCATCGTTGGTGTACTTATCTCTTAAGGTGATTCCAAAACCATTATGATAGACTGCGTTATTCTCTATACGTAATAATGACGATCGATTTGCATCTTTCCAATCCTGAAAATTAAGATGGTGCGCAGAATAGCTATCTAGCCACTCATTGTAATCGTCATCGTCCATATACGCCGACGTGCTGCATCTGCAATGGGGGTGCATGGGTGGCATATTGACGCCTGCATTAGCATTCTCAACCTTGAAGTGATGCCCGTCAATTTTACGGCACACCTCACAGGCTGTTCCTAGCGCTAAAAAGGTGTACTCATCAAACCCGTTACGTTTAAAAGACTGCATCTGCGCCTCTGTCTGTACTCTTGCCATCTCGGTCACAAGTAAGCGATTAGCCTGGCTTTTTGTGACATCGAAGATCTTACGGATCTGGGGAATAAAATCTCTAGGGTGTCTACCGGCAATCAGGGCATTTTGTAAGATGGTAGACAACTGATTTCTCAGAGAAGCCTGTTCGGCCCATATGCGGTCACTAAATGTAGCATTGTGAAAAGATGCGTTCACAATTGCTTTAGCAAGCTCCTTATTGTTCTGGATAGACTTACCTAAAATGCCGGCCTGTCTTTCAATCTCAGCCAATGTCCGGCCCTCTAATTGCTCAGCCATAAACTTCTCGATTTCATCTGATCCCGCACAAAGTTCAAGTCCAATCTGTGCTTTTAAAAGCTCCAGGCGATTGACTTTCATTGTCAAGTTATAGATACGCATTTCTTCATTGGCCTGGTCTGAGAAGTCCTTTTCTTTGACATACTTCTTAGCTTTCTCAGCGTAGGCCTCTATATCAAGCTTATTCGCTCTTCTTTTGGCCTCGGCCATGCTGATTCCCTCTTTATTAGCATATTTAGCATAAAAAGAGTAGATTTGATCACTGACCTCGGAAAGCATATTCTTGTAGATCCGTTCCAGATTTTTTCTGTACTCTCTTTCGTCCGTGATGTTGTGCTTCCTTTGCTCTTCTTCGCGCTCTCTCCAGTAGTCCTCGCTATTCTTCGGCATCTACTTCATCCCCCGGCAAATGGTTTTCTTGTTCATCCGTAGGCTCAAAGTACTGAGCGATGACCTTATCTGTGTTTGCCTCGGCCTCAATCTTGTCCATTTCTGCCTTCACGTCATTCACAATCGACAATACGCTTAACTGTGTCTCTTGACTGACAATACCGCTCAACTGCTGGGCTATCTGTGCTTCTTCTTGTAGATTGACCGGGAAGTTTTGCGTGAATTTGTATTCGACTTTTAACCAGTCATCGGCTGCCATGTTGTTAATGGCGTTGCTAAAGATAACCTTGTATCGGCGATTCATGCCGGATACAAACTTGCGTTCTTTGGTTTTTGCCAGGTTGGACATGGACAACAGCTTGTACTTGAGAGCGATACCGCTCGATGTACCAAAATTTTCATCGTTAATATTGGCCACCATCGAGTTTTGGAAAATCAGTCTTTCCAGGCGGTTGATTAAGTTCTCCTGTGTGGTGTCGGCGTTCGGCTTGTCCAAAAAATCCACCTCTACACCAGATAAGTCGTCTTTTTCCAGATTGATGATGCGATGATCTCGCACGCTTTTCAATTCTTCCTCGCTCAGCTTTGGCCCCAAGATCTTAAGATAGGCATCGGCAAAGTAGTCCACATCATTAGCCTTTTCGGAGATAGCCTTGTTATAGGCATTGATCATGGAGTAACAAGGCTCGAAAATCGACATACGCTCTTCGTTCTCGATAAATTCTGTAGCCGGAATGTCGCTAAAGCCATGCTCTTTCTCTTCGGTGAAATGGAGATTTCCCTTGTCCGTAAAAAAGTAGATCTTGGATGCATCCCTGACCTCGCCATGAGTAAATCCATCAGAATCTACTTTATAGCTGACAAAGTATCGAGGATTTTGCTGCACCGTCTCATCGTAAACCATAAACCCCTCTAACGGATTTAGATACATGATGGCGACCTGGCTGCTCTGGTCATTGTAATAGACCTCATATCCTTTGCCGTAAATGCTACAGATCCTTGCCAATTCGGCGTTGTTATCGTCCTGGTCATTGTACTGATCCAGCAAGTTTAGGTACTCGGCCACTCGCTCATCCTGCGAATTGACCTTGATCGGTATACCAATAAAAAAACCGATCATGGTGTCAACAATGTACTTGGCAAAGTTGACCACGATTCGGTTGTCTGGTTTGTATTTCTCTTTGTCGGGTTGATGCAAAATTGGATAGTCCCCGATGTACGCTTTTCGCAGCGTTTCGTAACGTGTGACACACAGCTTTTTGTGCTCAGCGATTAAATCCTGCAGCACCGCTATGCTCATCTCTTTGTCATCCGGTAGGGTAATGAGCTCATCCGGTCGGATGTAGCTGTTGAGCTTGTCCATACTAGATACCTCCTGTCAATATATTTAGCCTTGCTTTCGGCTTTCTCTCTTCCTCAATCGAGTACCTTAGCATGGCCATTGCGTCATCAAAAAAGTTGACCGGCTCATCCAAATACTCGTTAGTTTTGTCATTCTTTTTCCACTTCCACTGCTGGATCTCCTTGATCGTATTTAGGCAGCTTGGGTGGATATGGATTTTATGTAATTTAAGGTAGTCAATTTGCGCCCTTACACTGTTTGGCTCCTTTTTGACACCTTTGGCTTTGTATCCAGCTTTACGCCACATTTTGATGCGGTCGGGCTCTGCTGAGTCACACCACATCGTCAAAGACTTGTTAAAGCCTCTCTTGTTAGCCAGGTCAATCAACTCACCTGTATCTTTTTCAAACTCATAGATTTCTCGGCACAGGTAAAGCTCACCGTCCTTAAATCCAACCTCACCGATACAGTCGGCATGGTTGTATCCAAAGTCCTGCGAATTGACCATGTAGTCAAAACGATCCGGAGATGTGTCAAAGTCCTCAACCACATAGTTGGTCAAGATCAGTCCTCCAACCTCGCCCCACCAGCCAAGTCCGTAAATGCGGTAACCGTCCGGATCAACCTCTTTACGTCGCTCCATGCGTCGGTAATACGCATCATCGATAAAGCGATTGTCCTTATAGGTTGAGTGATGCGTAAATACATCCGGATCGGCACGATCGAAAAAGTGCTTTTTGATCCAGTGGCTCGAACTAACCGGGTTAAAGGTCAATCGTATTTGGTAAAACTGCCCTTCTGGCAACTCACCACGTAGACGGTCATCGATAATCTCAAAGTCGCTTTGCGTTAGCTCTGTGGCTTCCTCGATCCACACATCGGTAAGCTTACCTCGCTTTACGGCGATAGACTTTAGCTTTTCCCGTTGCTTTTCATCATTCACCCCACGGAAAAAGATCTGGTTGTGGTTGGCAATACACTCCAAGCGCATATCGCTCGAATTTATGTACCAGTACTTTTTGTAGCTCTCTCCAAACATACGAAAAATAGCACCCTGCAATTCGGCAAAGGTACTGTCTCGATTGGTAACGTCTGATTTTCGGACGCATAGCAAATTACGGCCTGGATCGGACATCAGACGTAGGATGTAGTGCTGGGCGGTGTCAACGGACTTGCCAGAACCGGCAGACCCTTTCATGACGATGTATCGTTTTTGGCTTTGGTCCGGATCTTTAAAAATCCGGTTAGCCTTAATCGTCAGATCCATAGTCCACCTTGATATTCAGTGTCATATCGCCGTCTATGGCCAAGCCATCTTTAAACATCCCATATCTTTTTCCTAGCAGTTCCGCCGCTCGGATACGGTCTTTTTCTTCCGGGTGCTTTTCAACGACAACCTGGTATCCGTCACCGTTGAGCTTTAGCACTTCCGACTTTGATTTACCACGCACCACAGAAGTGAGGTACTCCTCGATCTCCTTAATGTCAGCTGTATTCTTATCGTGTATCTCAGCTTGCTTTTTTTGGATGTACTCTCTGACATCCGGCCTTTTTAACAGCTTGGATGCGTTGGATCTCGCCGTCATATCTGACTTGCATGTCTTATACACACGTTTATAGGCCGCGCTGGCATTGAGCTCTTTGTCCTTTAAATATTCTTCGCAAAACAGCATCATTTTCTCGGTCATAGTCTACCTCCTTTCCGTCATGCCTGGTGCTGACTCGACCGCCAAAGATAGGAGAGCAAAAGAAGGCGTCGGTCAGCTGTTGACATCAAAAAAGGCCTACTAATAAGCCGGCCAATTTTTTAAAGTGTGTCGAAAATTAAGTTCGCTTTGCGGATAGTTCAGACATATTCGACATCGCGAGAAGTGCCTTTTTCTACTACCACATATAGAAAGAGAGGGCTCTTTTTATCTTACTTTTCGACACTATCACTTTAACACACTTGACAGCGTAGTTTACTACGCAGTGATGCGTTTGATCAAAACAATCATGCTTTGATACGGATTCTCGTAGTGGTGATCAATGGACAGGCGCTTGTACGATACTCCCCGGAAAAAGGCATCGGCAAAGTCCAGCTCTTGCCTTGTACAGACAAGCTTGAGTTTCGTATAGTAATCATCGGCCTCTTTCCGACGATCCACAAACTTATCTCGCTCTTTTATAAGTTCCGCCTCGTCTGTCATCAATCCAAGCACCAGTGATGACTTATCTGCGTGGCTCTGGACTTTTGGTAAGTCGCCGTGCCCCTGAGGGCAAGAGGGCTCCGATATAGTCCGGATCTCCTCATGCACTCTTTTCAGGTCGAGATCAATACCCTGGACGATCTTTTGATATCGTCTCAGGCTCTTGATCTCGTGGAGTATGTACTTTGCTTTATCGTCTGTCATTGGTTACCTCCTACGACGCTCCTACGACGGCGGTCAATCTTTTCTCTGTATCCTCGTATTTTTTCGAGCGTTTCATTCAGATGATCGATCTTGGTTTGTTGTCCAAAGCATTTACTTTTGAGCGCCTCGTATTCATCGACAAGTTGGTAATGCTCATCGACTAGCTGCCTCAAGTCCTCCGCCTGGTTTTTGACGTAAGAGGACTTGCGACTGTTACGCTCAAGCAGCTCAATGCAGTCGAGGTAATGACCCTTATTCATTCTTTCGGCCTCCCTTAGTGATCGTCTGGATCAAAGTCTGCATAATCACTACGATCACAAATGCCAGAAATACAATTAAGGCTATTAAGCCTAGACCTTTAACGGTCTCGATCAACATATCAATCATGATTCATCCACCCCATACTTTTGGCTGTAAAATAAATAGCCTCGATCTCTTTGGCGCTCAGTACCACGCTGTTGGCGCTCTCATCGGTAACAGCGACCTGTCGTCCCTGCATATCAAAGGTAATGGTCTGATGACCAACGGCCTTAAAATAGTTTTTGACCACGCCGACGATCTTGTTACTCCGGTATCCTAGCTTGTGCCAGAGGACGGCAGGATTGTATTTCCCGCCGCTCATTTTTGACTACCTCCGGCACTGCTGCCATAAGCATTTGCGATTGCTGTCATAGTTTCCGCCCACTGAACTAATAAACTTTTCATCCCGCTATTATCGATCAGCTGAAATCCGGCGTAATCAAACATCCTATGCAGCTTGTTACCCGATATAAACCTTTTAGCAATAGCAATCGCTACACCTTTTTCCGGATCAAATGGCTCATCCGTGTTACATTTTGCGACTGTCTTTGTTCCGTCGCTCCAAAGCACAATCGTGGCCGGGCCATTGACGATCAATTTTCGTGGCTTCGGCAAAGAATACGGAAGCCCTGTCTGTTTGTCGATAAAACTTATTTCGATTTGTCCCATTTTTATTCATCCTTTTTTATGCTGCTGGCATCATGGCGCTTTGATCGCCATATGCAAATTTAATAGTCAGATCCTGGATCAACCGCTCCACACCCTTGCTATCAAGATAGCCATTGGTAAATATCTCGGTATAGGTCTCGCCGTCAAACGAGTTTTTGACAAAGCGCGCCTCAAACGGATGATCCTTGTCGCCTCTTGTGAGGATCTTTGATCCTTTGGCCTTGTACCATACGATCAGCTCATAAGGGCCGTGGATCTTAAACCGCCATGAGGCAAGCACCGTATCGCCAAAAGTGCGGCAAGACTGGCTGCTCGGCTTAAAGCCGACGTCTAGCTTAGGCTCCATAACCCTGCACCTCCTCATCCAGCTCGTTTAGCAGATTAGCATCCTTTCTTTTTGATCCTCGCACCCAGTAAGGGCCGACTCGCGTATGCGCGTATCGTTGGTACTTGTGGGTTTGACTGTAAATTTAAGTGAATAGAAGGAGTATCCAGCACGAATCGCAGCATCACTAACTATTATTTACTATCCTCTTTTCCAAAATATCTTGAAATTCCGCTAAAGCCAACTTATAAATTCGATAGATGTGCGGTAGACTGTAATTCATCTCGGCAGAGATGCGTTCCCACGACTTGAAATGTATGTATCGATCATACAGTACCGTCATCTGATTCGTATCAGTGACCATATCAATAAGTGCTATCGCCTTCTGCTCCGCCAGGACAAGCATGTCGACCTGATGATTAAGCTCATCTTTCAATTCCGTCAGTTTCATAATCATGTGGGCATTCCGTTCGGTATCGGTATGGCCGGACTGCGTGCCATCGGATTCAAATCCTGCACTTCCACCTTCTATCTGGGCTTGCAAGGTTGCAATCTCTTCACGCTTTTCCTTTATTTGATATGATATATTTCGAATACCTCTTAAATACTCTTTTGCGTCCATCTACTCACCACTTATTCGCGCCCGTGTCTTCAACCCTTGAAAGTTGATCCTGACCACATCATTTGTTCCATTATACTTTCCGTAATGCGATAATCGCGAAAATATCTGATTCTTGCGGCATCCTAAATACTTGGCTGTCTCAGCCGCTTCACCAACAAAAATGCATGTCTCATTTTCATCGTACACAGCATGTAGTTTTTCTTCTTTCATAGCACTTTCTTCCCTCCGATCGCATCAAAAGCTTTAGACTGCTCGAATACCTTCTCGCATGATCTCATCGTCATATGGTGATCGATCACGTAATCGAGAATTTCCTGTTTGCCGAATTTCCGTATCGAATCCAAGCGCATCAGATCGGCCTTCGATATGCCATACTGGATACACAATCCTCCAAGCTCCATCTGTCTCTTAATGTTCTTGTCCTGGCTCTCATTCTTGTTTTTTGCACCGGATCCGATCGGCATTTTTCTCCTAGTATTCGGATTGGCGTACATGGCCTCCTCGATAGCATCGATGGTCCGCAAACTGTCAAGACAATTAATGGCCTTGATAAATTTACGCTTGGTCGCTCCTTTGACCTCTTTGCCTCTCTTTATCCGCTCATATGTTTCGGCCGGGATGGCCGCATAGCTGTATAACAGATGTTCTTTCAGTTCCGGATATTTTTCCAGGAACTCAAAAAGCACTTTCTGCTCTGGTGTTTTGGTCTTCGTCATGATTACACCTCCTCTACTTTCTCAATGCTTCTATTAGTCTTTTTTGAGACACATCTTTTTCTTCCAATGCTCTTCTCATATCCTCATCGATCGTTCCTTTGGCCATCAGATGGTAGATGGTCACTGCCCTTTGTTGACCCTGTCGGTATATCCTGGCATTGGCCTGCTGATACAGCTCTAAATTCCAATTGGGGAGTGTGTACCAGATAGCAATGTTGCCACCTTTCTGGAGATTCAAGCCGTGGCCAGCTGATGCCGGATGCAGCAGCAGGATATCGATCTCTCCATTGTTCCAGGCTCTAACATCCTCCGGACCTTTGACCGCCCTCACCATTCTCCCCATCTCGGTAAAATGGTTAGTCAACCGCTCCAACTCATGTTTAAAGTAATAAAACACCATGACCGGCTGTCCGTTGGCCGACTCGATCAGGTCGTCAAGTGCGTCCATCTTGTGATGATGGATGTCAACGGTCTTGCTTGATCCAGACTCCTGATAGATCTCGCCGGATGCGTACTGCAATAGCTGTCCACAAAGGACTCCGGCATTGGCAGCGATGATGGCCTCATCGTCACCTAACTCAAGTAACTTATCTCGTTTAAACTGTTCATAGCCTTTCTTGGCCTTTTTGAGATCCACCGGATAATCGATGATGGTCAATGGCGGCAGCTTGGTACAGTCGCCCTGTTGGATGGACATGCAGATATCGCCAATCCGTTTGTAGATCTCTTCCTCGGCGCCGTCCTGTAAATTCCATTCATACACGACATAGCCATTTCTCCGTCCGGGCTTTAGAAACCGCCCCCGGAAGATCGATAAGGTCTTACCTAGTCGCTCGCCTCTGTCCATCAGATAGATCTGACTCCACAGGTCCGGTAAGCCATTGGGTGCCGGTGTACCGGTCAGGCCAATAAACCGATCGACTAAAGGCATCATTTTTCGAAGCGCTTTAAACCGTTTGGACTGTGGGTTTTTAAATGTCGATAACTCATCAATCACCACCATGTCAAACGGCCAATCTCTCTGATACGTCTCGATCAGATCCGCCACATTCTCCTTGCCAATGAGATACAAGTCTGTAGATAGATCTACATGCTTTTTCCCTTTGGCCATTGGTCCGTCAATGATGGTGTAGCTTAGATCCTTGGTGTGCTCCCACTGCTGTATCTCGTCAGGCCATGTAGACTGTACGACTCGTACCGGTCCGATGATCAGTACTTTTGATACCTCGATGTACATCAGCCTTTGGATGATGGTCAGCGTACAGACGGTCTTGCCCGCACCCATCGGCAGCAGCAGTCCACACTTTTTATTGTCAAGGCCCCACTGGATGGCCTCTTTTTGGTAGGGATGCGGTTTAAAGATCATGCCCGTACACTCCTTTTGTCAGTCCTTTGATGAGATTATCGACACCGGCTTTGGAGTCGATGACCTTTGTCCGCTGGCCAAGCCCTTGCAATTGGTGTAACCGGAACTGCTGGACTTTGGACACCCGACCTGTCTCCGGTTTCTTTAGCTCGACAAAGACGATCTGCCGATTGCCGATGACGATGCGGTCCGGTACGCCGGTCGTCCCCGGCGATACCAGTTTCCAGCAAAGCCACCCTCTGGCCTGCACCTGTTCTTTCAGGTAATTCTCGATTTGTTTCTCAAGCATAGCGATAATTAAATTTGTCACCTAGTTGATTTAAGTATTCTTGTGCCTCTTCAAAAGTTTCATATAAGGCCAAAGATACGGTCTCTGCTGTGGTTAAAGTACCTGCAACCCAATAGCCGGCATCATCGGATTTAACATAAATTGCTGCAAAATCTCCTAATAATGTTTTCGCTTGATTCATAATTAACATCTTCTTTTCCTCCTTAGATTTACGGTTTAAATATTTCTCTATCAGTTCTTAGACTTAAGGTAATAAAACCATTTATAAGCATCCCTGACACAAGATCGTAAATTTGTCTTACCCGCTAAATAATTTCGAAGTTGCTCAGTGCTTTGACCTTCTTCAAAGTTAATCCTAAGTTGTTCTAAAGGGCCACCTTTGGGTAGTTCAAAGTAATGCCAATCTATGCCCCTGCCTGTTTGATAAAAAGCATCAATCCATAGTAGTAACCTTGGATCTTCCAATTTAGCATTGGTCAGAGTATTTAGAGCATCATCGTAGTCTTCATGATGGTTGTCAAAATTCATTCCCGGATAGGCTATATCAGTAAGGTATTTCCAAATCCGATCATTTTTTCTGAGCTCCATCTTCATTCTTTGTGTTGTCAATTTCGACATTTATATCACCTCATTCCTCTAGTTCAGATTCCTCGGTCGCGATGATAAATAAATCATCTTTTTCAACCCCAGCCAATATCTGTTTTTGGATCTGATCAGAAATATGTTTCATCACCAAACCCTCAACTCGTTCAGGGTAGATGCCGATCAAAAATTCTTCATTTTCTTCGTTAATGACTTCTACTGCTATCAGCTTCTCGCCTAAACTAGCTGTTCGGATTCGAGACCAAGAACCCACATCCAAAATTCGATTATCACCTTTATATTCCGCTTTATTTTGAATTAACAACTCAATCACCTCTTTCTTGCCTGTGTCAACAATGTCAACAATAAAAAGGTCAAAACTATACGCGTATGTGCGCGCTGGCGTTTTTTCGCGTGTATATATAGGTAAACTAACTAATATTTAAATTTGTAAAATCTTTGTTGACATTGTTGACAAATATCATTTAGTCCGCATAAATAAAGGACTTAAACGTGTCAACAATGTTTATAATCTTTGTTGACAATTGTTGACAGTTGTTGACATTTTTTCTTTTTTGTCAACAATGTTTACCCCTATTTTGTCAACAAAGATTGCTACTTTTTACGCTGAAATCCACGCCCTCTACCATAGGGCTCATAGAATCTAACGCTCGTTTTATATTCCCAATCCTCGAAAGACCGTATGATGTCGTTGTACTCTTTTGCCCTGTAGTTATCTAACTGGTGTTCCGGCACATTGAATAATTCGATCATCAACTCTTTTATGGACACCTTTTCCCTTTGTACCTTACCTTCCTCTTCAATTTTTTTGGGGTCTAGGTAATATTCCCGGCGATCGTCTATACTCCATTTTTCCCAATCTACCGGTAACAAAGTATCGAGGTAGTCACGGATCTTTTCTGCGTGGATATTGGTCTCCATGTGCTCTTTCTGTATCTGCTCTGCCTGTTCCTCGATTTCGTAAGGTAGATACAACTGTTGACCTTCCCACGTCATGACCTCCGCCCAAATCTGTTCGACATAGGCATCGTCAAATTCGGTAAAAAAGCGTTTCTTTTTTGCCTCATCCTTTTCAAGGTCTATCGGCCAAAATCGGCGGTTTCCAGTCATATCCCGGAAGATATCCGGCTTATTGGATGTCCCGATAAACACACCCTGTCTTGGATATAGCTCTGTTTTCCTGCCGTAAGCCGGTCGAAACTTATCCTCACGACTCGATAGAAACTGTTTGATATCCTCGACCTCTGACTTACGTAAGGCAGCCAACTCGCCGATCTCGTTAAACCATGACCCTTGTATCTGCTCCATAGCCTCTTTACCTTTGAAGTCCTTAAGGCTGTCATTAAACCAACCCATAGACAGCTTGGACAATATAGTAGATTTACCGATGCCCTGCGGGCCGATCAATATCGGCATATAGTCAAACTTGATACCCGGATGAAACACCCTCATAACCGCAGCTCTTAGAAAGATCCTTGTGACCATGCGTACATATTGGGTGTCCTGTGCACCAAGAAAATCGATAAATATCGACTCGGCTCTCGGTATTCCATCCCAAACCAAACTATTTAATTTTTCTCTCACAGGGTGGATTTCATGGTCCTGCAAGAAGTCCAAGTAGGCATCCTCGATAGCCCCCTTACCGGTCATATGGTACTTGCGCTCTAAATAGAGTCTTAGCGAGGCCATATCTCGGTCATTAAAAGCTCTTGTCGCTCTGTCAACTTTCCGCCACGGCAAATCATCGACGGCGACCATCAATTGCGAAAAGGTATCTAATCGTATTGTGTTGCTTAACTTTGGATCGTTGTTAAGAATCAGAGAGGCGTTGCCAATCGTAGGGCGACAGTTCCCGTTTTTGTCCCTCGCAAGTTTTGCCATCCATGCGGTATCTGTCTCTTTTAGATCCTCTCCGAAATCCTCTTCAAGCTCTGCTGCTTGCTCTTTAGCTATTGTGATCTTCGTCTCGTCATCGGTCTGCAGCATATCGACCATAGCCTTATAGCTTGGCAGTGCGGTTGCTCTTGTATCCTCTTTGATATCGGCATCCAAAGCTCCAAACATGTGGATGCGCACCAGGTCAAACGAGCTATGTTCATGACCGTCTGCTGCAGGATCGGTCGAGTGATTGGAGTAGGCTGATTTGCCGTTATCGTAAATGACCAACCCTCCGGCAGTAGAGCCTTCGGCATACGTCCATCGGTCGTCCTTATCAGTCGGTGTATAGACCTCCGGTATAAACTTGCCGATGGCGTCCTGTATGGTGTACGTCCGGTTAAAGGCGCCGATCCACCCCTTCTTCTTGTGGGGATCCTCAAACTTTTTATGGCGTTTGGTTACTAGCTCTTTAACACGGTTGCTGTACGGCCATGTGGACATATCCCGCCAGTTGGGATACTGCTTTAACAGCGCCTCTACATCCAGCCAGTCATCCTCGTAATACCGATATAAGTAGTCGCCATCTTTACTTGTGGATGGCCAGAACATCATGCGGCTTGGCTGATAGGTCGTGTCGTCAAACATCAGCATCGAGCTGTCCATCTGCTGTGCTACGGTGCGTGCGATAAACTCATACTCATCCGCATCGACATCTCTTGATAATGGCAAGATCAGTCTTAGCTTAGGTTTGCTTAGCGTATGCTTATGTGTCGAATACACCACCATTGCATATCCCGGACTGCCCAGCATGTCCCAATCGTCAACGATATCCATACTGGCGTCATCAAGATCCAGCGTGATCATGGATCGGCTTACGACCGTATCCTTGCCACGCTTGCCATCTTTTAAGTAACCGCCGACAAATCCTCCCACATCCTTGATATCGGACTGTCGGTCTTTCGACATGGCTCGATATTCGTTCAGTGTTTCATGGGTGTATGTCGTGGTTTCCAATTTTTTTACAAGGTCGGACCAGGCGACCTTTTGGTTATGATATTTTTTATCTTTTCGATTTTTACAGACTGCGATGCTTAACTTTCTGTTTTCCATCAAATCGCCTAATCCTTTCTATAGTATTCACTGGTAAAACCATCGGCCGTCAGGATCAGTCCCGGCGCCCATTCAATCGGCTCACCCATTAGTTCTTCAATTCTCTTTAGATGCCCCTCGGCATCGTCACTCGGCGCCTCAACAATGACCTCATCATGGACGTGCATGACAATGTGGTATCCGGCTTTTTGGATCTTTGACATCGAGACGGCCAGACAGTCACGAGCGATAGCCTGGATCAAGTTTTCGGTCAGCTTTCCGCCCCACGTCTTGGTACGTTCCCACTTTCGGGTTGTCTGATTCATCCCCATGTAGGTCAGCTCCCTACCGTCAAAGCGAGGCTGTACATAGGCCAGTGAGCGTCCGGACGGCAGTTGCATAAACAGGATGCCTTTGGCGTACTTGAAACTGACACCATGACGGCATTTGACTCTTAGACGTGTATCGATGGCCTCAATGGCTGCATCACCCAATTCCCGCCATAGTCTTACGACATGAGGACTTGACCGGCGCCATTTTTTAACGATGTTATCCATTTCCTTTTCGGTAAGCCCCATCTGCTCACCACCCATCTTTCGCAAAGCTCCAACACCGCCGCCATAGCCACAAGCCAGTTCTGCGACCTTGCCTTTTTTCCGCAAGTGACTGTTTTGACCATGCTTTTCTACTGGCACCCCAAACATTTGAGTAGCTGACATACAGTAGATATCGCCACCATTGGCGAATACATCCTGTCGCCATTTCTCGTCGGCCATCCATGCGACCACTCTAGCCTCAATTGCTGAGTAGTCGGCAATGGCAAAGGTCATCCCTTCCGGCGGTACGATGAGTGTTCGAATCAGCGTGGAAAATACATCGTTCATCGAGCCATATAGCATTTCGATCTCGTCCCATTGTTCGGATTTGACCAGCTGACGAGCTAAGGCAATATCCTCAAATGCGTTACGAGGGAAATTCTGGGGTTGGATCAGACGTCCGGCCCATCGTCCGGTACGTCCAGCACCGTAGAATTGGAAAGCCCCGTGGATACGTCCATCACTGCAGATGGATCTCTCGAAGGCCTCGTACTTCTTGACCGAGGTCTTGCCCGTTTCCTGGCGTAACTCCAAGATGCGTCTTGAGCCAGGCTTGAGATCCAAATTGAGCAGCTGATTCACATCGTCCTTTGTCAGACTGTCGATCTGTCGCCCCTCCTGTTCTGTTAGCCATTGCTTGAGCTGTACGATGGAGTGGATGTTGATTCCGCCTGTGAGCGCCCCACACTCTTTTCTAAGCGCGGCCTCATACTCTTTGGAGTAGCCAATCACTTTATCCATCAGATCGGTATCGACCCCGATGCCGTAGTCATTGATCGACTGATCCAGGCAATACAGTATCCGCTCACTTTCCGGTAAGGGAAACTTCATCAGCTTGTCGTAGATGGCTTGTTCCGTAACAACATCCTGCCGGTTGTACTCCTTGAAGAGATCCCACTTTTCCGGATCATGGTGTGGATAGTTTCTCGTTCTCTGCCCATTAGCCTGTGTCGGTTTACAGGGCTTGCAAAAGTACGTGATCAGTCGTTTGCCGACCGCCATTTTCTGCTTGTCCTCTTCCAGGTTTAAAGCTTTACCGACATCAGCCAGCGATGCCGGAAATCCTAGCGATAAGGCGTGCACCATCGTACAGTGCCAGGCTTTAGGATCTAACTTTGTATTGAGAAACTTTGATAAACAGATTCTTTCAAACGCTGCGTTATGGGCAACTTTTGTGATATTGGAACTGAGGATGTCGTCAAGAACTTGCGTTGGCCATCCTTCCTTTTGCGCTACATCAATGACCGTCACCGGCCCATCATCATAGGCGTAAGCAAGGAGCAGAATTTCAAAGTTGGGGCTGTCGACGTATCGATACGCCCCGCACTTGCCGATGTCGATGTCCGAGTATGTCTCCAAGTCGATATGTAATACTCGACTCATCCAAGTAGATCGTCATCGTAGTCCGCATCTTCTAACTCTTCGGCAAAGTCATCCGCTGCGGATGTCCAACCGCTGAATCGTTCCCCGTCTCTCGTCTTTAATACGTTGTTCAGAGATGCCGAGATCCCGATCTGTACATTGTTATATGGATAAACGCTTAATGATACTTTTCCATAGCAACCGCTATAGACGATGTCTTCCCCACCGTTTTCTTTGGTGATCAACTGCTTACCTGTATCTTTGGCTAAGACCTGTGGCGCCTTTGTGGATTTTAAGTTCATGATGTAATGACCTGCATAGTTTTCATCCGTTGACAATTCTTCGTCTTGATCCGCATCTCTCAAAAGTCCGTAGTTGCTTCCAACCGGACGAATCAATGGACTGGCCTTGCTGGCAAAGGCTTTTCCGTATTTTTCGACACCTTCCTGTTTGGCCTGTTCATAGGCTGCTTTAATGGCGCCGATTGTCTTTTTATCGGTCTTCGGGATCAAGATAGCCATTGAGTATTTGGCCTCCTGTGCTTCCTGGAACGCATACGGCTCGAATAAGTGACAAAAGCTAAATCTTACTTCTCCTGTTTTTACTTTTACTGACATTGTGTGTTTCCTCCTTATTTCAAATCTTCCGCAAAGTCATTAGCGGCACTGTCATATTCCGGTCTTTTATCGCTTTCCGGCACAAGCGTTGGCTTGCCTTTCGGCTTTCCGATGTATGGCATAGCGATACCGGTAAATAGTTTCTTTCCGATTCGCTTTTCCAATGTGGTGATCGTTTCTAATTTTGGTTTGGTCATGATGACATCATCGCCATACTCCATCTTATGGAGCGCATCGATGAGTCCTGGCTCGTCCAATACCTTTCGGTTGGATCGTCCTTCCACTACCTTAAATCCTTTAAACTTAATACCCTCTAAGGCTTTGTCTAAGGCATACTGCTGTAGATCCTTTGCCCAGCTGATGATCTCATCCAAAATCGGCAAAGCCTGTTCGATCTGTTCCTGTGTCAACAGACCCGGTTCATTGGCAAAGCCAGTTTCTTTTAGATTTTCCGTGTTGGCTTTCATGCGAGCCGCACAGTTGCCTCGCACTTTGCAAAACTTGCACCAGTCACCAGGTTTCTGTTCTCCCTCACCCTTGATGGCGAGTTCGGCTTTTGGTTTGACTTCCTTGTCCATCCACTCTTCCAATTCCTCAACGGTATAGTCCGCTGTTGAGATATTGTCGATGCGAGGCTGATAGATATGTACCCGGATCTTGTCAAAGCCATAAAGCAAACCGAAGGTATCTAAGGCACCTGCAGCATAGAGCCGAGCTTGGGTATTGCCAACCGCATCGACCTTGACACCCTTACCGTACTTGAGGTCAATGACATGGAGCGTGTCATCGCCGATGATGACGGCATCGCCAGTCCCAAATCCTTCCGGTACCCATCGACTAAAGTCGAGCTTTTGCTCGATGAGCAGTTGTGCATCCGGAGTCTTGGCTTTTTCCTCGTTAAACACTTCGATGACGTAATCACGATAGGCGTCTGTACACTCCTGCATCTCACCATCGAGAGCTTTAAACCTACTGCTCTTCTTACCGGACTTAAGCCATCCGTTAAGTTTCTTTTCGGCAAGCTTGTGCGCCTCTGTACCCTCCTGTGCAAACTCACTGGTCGTGTCCGGTACATTTTTTTCGAGTAATGCCGATGGCGTACATTCCAGCCAACGATGGGATGCAGAGGCGGATAGGGTCGCATGTTTATCTGGCATTGTCGCAATCCTCCATAAAGTCTGCGTACTTCTCTTCCGGTAACTCCGTCAGCTTATTGATGTTATATTGTGTTAACAAAACTTTAAATGCAGGCTTGCCTTTTCGCTTGATAAAGTCTGCCCCAGCCGCACGGATCTCTTCGGTCGTGTACTTTTTAGCTGGCTCTTCCTTCGGTGCCTCGTCCACCTTGATTGGATCAGGTTCGATCGTTTCCCACGGTCTGTCCGGTTCTTCTTCCTTTTCCATGTTTGCTGTCTTATCGACCTTTGCAATCGTCTCCTTTTTGGCATCCGCTACAAATCCTGATACTACTAGGTTTGCATAAAAATTTGACAAGTTACGGCTAAACTCCAAAGCCTTGTCATCGGCTGTAATTTTGATTTGTACGTCCATGTTCTACTCCTCCTCACTGTCCTCGATTACTAATCTCTTAAGTGCAAAATCTACCAATAAATCGCCTAAGGCTCCCTTTACATAGCCTGTCTCTTTGGCAATGTCCTGGATCTTGTCAAACAGATCCACACTGATCATCAACGGCTTACGGAGTGTCTGCTCCGGCCGTGTATTTCTTTTCACTACTAAATGGTCCATTATTCTTATTCCTCTCTTTTCTTTCGTCTTATGTCTTCTCTCATCCTCCATGCCTTGCTGAGCTGCGCTTGTAATGACATCAACCGGTGGTTGGTCTCGATGATAAAGTGCGTCAGTTCTGCCTCCGTATCGGCAAGTTTGTACCCTTTGCGGTCACTGAACCCAACGATCAGCGTGTTAGCAAATCGACCTGTACCAAGATTGACGCGCTCCTTGATGTTGCGGAGCTGTCGGTCCAGATGTTTGGATTGGATGTTTAGTGCTTTGACAAGATCCGCTCTTGACATCTTTCCGGCACGTCTCAACACATCAACAAGTACATCGTCGATCATTGCTAAGCCTCCACATTGCCATCAGTCTGTCCTGGTAGGCTTCCTTTTCCTGTCGTTCCAGCTCCATCAGCTGAGGACCTACTCCAATGATCTGAAGCAGTGTGTTGGCCTTTTCTTTATCACTGGATGCCATGAACTTCGGCACATTCAACGCCATTTCTCCGATCAGCTTATTAAGTATCTGTTGTCCTGACTTGCTACCTTCCGGATCAGTGACTTTTAAGGATGAATTCTTTCCGGTACGAGTTACAATCAATCCATTGTTCAACGTGATTTTCAGATTCGGCGGAAGGACGCTTCCTTCACGGTTCGGCTGTGACGGCTTGAATTTGTTACCGCCTAAAGCCCATGCGATGGCATCCAGTACGGATGTCTTTCCCTGGTTGTTATTTCCGCCTACGATGGTCAATCCATTCTGTGTTGGCTCAACCTTGATAGCTTTGATTCGTTTAACGTTTTCCAGTTCTAGCTGATTGATCTTTACTGTCATTCTGTTCTCCTTTTTTTCTTTCTATCGATGCGCCCCGATCTGCCGATGGTCGGTGATTGACTAGGGGAAGATTACATTGTTGCTACAGATGTTTTTTTGACCATCGACAGGTCGGAACACATCGAATTTGTGTTATAATGAGTACGGATACATAAATATCCGTCTTGTTTTTAGGCGCTAGCTTTGGTCGGTGAGCGCCTTTTCATATGCTCTTGTGATTTGCGCCTCCGTCAATCCGAGATACTTGATCAGTCGGCTTGTAAGTATCATGTTTCCGTCCAGGTTCTCGATCCCCTGTGATTTCGTATCCGCTCTTATGCTAATCAGGATCTTCTTTGCCTTTGCTTTGCCGCAAGGAACGAATTTAGCAATATCGGATTGATTCATAAATCCCCTCTGCATCAGGGCATACCGTGTTGATGCAAGTTCCTTCATACTTGGCATGATCATCCTCATATGACACAAATCTCTTTCCTATAGCCATTTTGAAATTTGGCTACTACGATTTCATCACCATCCAGCTTGGTATACTTAAGCTCGACAAGATTGTGTAGGTGTCGTGTCTTTTTTAGTGCTAATAGAAACGCGTCACAGATTGCTTGTTTATCTTCTTTCATTTCTTTCACCCCCTTTCTATCCTCCTAAAAGGCCAGCCACAATCACGCATAGAACGAGCCCAGTAATAAATATGGCGGTCTCTCGCTTGTCCTGTTTTTCTTGACGCGCCTTTTCTCGAAGAGCGTCCTGAGCAATTCGGGCGTCAATCTCTTTTTGAATTCGGTGATCATTTATTTGTTTCATGAATTCATAGTCCATATAAGTTATTCCTCCTTTCGAATAAACGTTCCTAGAATAATCAATTGACAAATTAAAGTACATAAATTGAGTATTACTGTTAGTCCCATTCTTTTTCCCCTTTCTAATCTGTTTGATGTCTTGCTCATTCCTTTTCTTTTTTAGTCATGTTCTCAATCCCCTTTCGTTATGCTGTTGGCATACTTCTTTTTGCTCCGTTCCGTTGTATAATGCCTGCGGAAAGGAGAGTTTAAATTTTGCAAATAAATACTGAACTTTTAGCTTTGGTTATAGGTGTTGTCGCTTTGATAAGCCCTGTTGTTACTTCCTTGATCAACTGTTATTTTCAATTCAAGGTCAAAAAGATAGATAAGGAAGAACAAGTTTTTAATTCTAAGATCAAACACATTGAGGATATTTTTATTGGATACCTGTCTTCTGTCGGTAAAGTAGCGGCGACCTCAACTTTTGGTGACTTAGCAGATTATGGGAAATATTACCCTTTGATTTTGCTTTACATTCCAGTTGACAAAAGAGAGGTTTTCCAGAATCTAGACGCCGATATCTTGGTTGATCGCAACATCCAAGGCGTTAACGATAAGTACAATCAAGTGGTTGATATTATCGACTCTGAATTGCAAAAGCTGTATAAAGCAAACAGATAATCAAAGCCCATACTGGATACCAATGCCACGGATATCCGGTTTTTTTATTTAGACAAGCCATGACAAGAGTTCCAAACAACCCGATCGACCAAATTAATATCAAGTCCATACCTACCTCCTACCTTCTTGACTCGCTTGATTGGCAGATTGTCAAACTTAGGTATGGGTATTCTTTCGGTGTTAACGAATTGATATCGGTCAACGGTATCCCTAAAAATTGTTTTTTCTTCATTGGAAGCTCCTTTCTTTATTGTTTACTGTCAGTAACCTCTTGGCTAAAAAAAATAGGATCTCCCGGCGGTAAGTCTAGTAGCTGAGATAGCTTGAAAATTTCACTTGCTGTAAACTCTGTTTGGTTATGGAGCTTTCGATACAGTGTCATTTCTGAGATTCCAAGTTCTTCTGCCACGGATGCGCGAGAGTATCCTTTTTTCTTTATTGCTGCTTCCAGTAAATAAGTGTCTGTCATTTTTCATCACCTCCTGTTTACTTTCAGTAACATCATACCACTTGTTTACTTAAAGTCAACATAAAAGTTATTTGTTTTTCATTTTTGTTGTTTTATGATAACAAAAATGATATATTATACTCGTAAAGAATAAAGGTGATAGTATGATGGATTTGTACATTAAAATAAAGCAGCTAAGAGAAAAAAGGGGGTTGTCTCAGCAAGAATTAGCAGAGATGACCGGCTATTCAAACAGATCAGCAATTGCAAGAATAGAAAATGGTTCTATCGATATACCTCAGTCTAAGATAATGGCATTCTGTAAAGCGTTAAAAACTACACCCGAATACTTAATGAGCCCTCTTGAAAAAATAATAAACATTGTAAAGATTCCTCTTTACGATCATATATCCTGTGGGACGGGTATGTTTGTAGATGAGCAACCAGAAGATTATATCGCTGTTCCCGACAAATATTTAAAGGCAGGTGTCGAATATTTTGCTAATACCGCTCACGGTGATAGCATGGTTGGGAAAGGTATCAAAGATGGGGATGTACTCGTTTTTGAAAAAGTAAGCCATTTGGAAAATGGGCAGATTGGAGCTTTTTGTATTGATAACGAATCCGCTTATTGCAAGATTTACAGATGTCTACCTAATGGCATGATCATGCTAGAATCGGCCAACGATAAATACGACCCTATTATGGTAGATGTAGCCAACGAGTGCTTTAGGATAATCGGCAAGTATAAATTTAAGTTTTCGGTGGAACAGTAAGGAGTTAGCTTATGGCAGAAGTAGTAATAATCATAATAATACTTGCTGTTATATTGACCATTTTAAGCAATCCAATTGTCTGGATCGTTGGGGGATTGATTATAGTAGGGCTGATTATTTATAAAACTAGCGGAGATCAAAAAACAGAAATTAAGCCAAAAGCTAATGAAAATAAAGAAGTTAAGAATGACAGCACCGATCAACCTATTGAGGTGAAAGAAGATATAGCCTACAGAAAATGGATAGATACCTATGAAAATCATGAGCTTGGCTTTGACGAGTGGGCGAAAAAACATAACATCAAAATAATACCCTCAGATTTTGAGAACTATCAAAAAGAGATAGGCGATCTCGGAACTGAATACAGTCAGCTATTAGAGAAGTTAGAGAAATGCTGGTCTGAGCTTTATAACAAAAAAGACTATCAGGGGCCACTAGCCAAAATCGTTGAGGATCTGTGCACTCAGGGTATTTTGAACTATATGGATATCGCTCAAATAGAAATGAAATATGGCTACTTACCACCACAAAACTGTCCTCCTTACAGGAGATTGGCTATGTTATACGAGAGACAGGGAAACTATGAAAAAGCAATCGCCGTATGTCGGCAAACACTTTGTCAATATGTCAATATTGATGATGCTAGTAAGCGTATGTTGAGACTTATGAAAAAGATCAATGTCACGCCAAACGAAAAAGATTTACAACTCATCGAAGAGGCAAAAGAGATAACCGGGATAGAAAGAAAAATTAGACCGTGACTAAAGAGTAAACAAGTAAATAAAAAATCAATCAAGAATTTTAGAGTAAGTATAAAGAGAATTGTTTGCCCTATGATTGATAAAAACACTAAAAAACCGATTATTCTGACAGCAGACGAGCAGAGCAGATTGAATAAAGAGTTTGAAGATTATTTCTTAAAGTAAGTCTATCTAAGTCTATCTGACACCTAAATGCTTTTAGTTGACTCTAAATCGATAATTGTGGTACTATACGAATGTAACTACGGTTATCCACTGTAAGTGGTAATTTTGGAGGACTTCATAAAAGCACTAGGTAAAACTAGTGCTTTTATGCTTTTATAGGAATAATAACATTATGCTACCAGCATAACAAAGAAACCCTTTGACGGGTTATTATAAAAATTAAAACATGCAGATAAGGAGGCATTGATTATGAAAAAAGTATTTGCAGCGATGCTCGCCGGGGCTTTGATCCTGACAGCGTGTGGAGGTGGAGAGAGACCAGAGGAAGATGTAAACAAGGTTGAACTATCCGAGGAAGACAAGGCGTTAGAGAGTCTCGCCATAAATAGAGGTATGCTTTACACGGAGGCCAAATCTATCATTGAAAAAAATGGATACAAAGCATCTTATATCTATGGGGGAGAAGACTGGGGAGAAGTTTTGGATCTCTATCCAGAAGAAGAACTTGCAGAGTATTTAGTAAGGGGAATCGAAGATATTGATCCGGAGGATAAAACCATTACAGTCGAACTAGATACAAAAACAAATGTTGCCTACGCTGAAGCTGAACAAGCATTAAACGAAAAGCTGAATCAGACTAGTGCTCTAATCGCTGTTAAGGAATACGGGCAACGTCAGTATGGTGATGACTTTGATTTGCACTATATGATGGGCCTTAATGACGCCTCTGCTAAAGATGAAAATACATGGTCATTTAAAATCGAAGCAGAACTAGACGATGAAAATAAAACTGTCGATGCTGAGGTTACGGGGACTACAGATAGCCCAGAAGTGATTTCTTTTGATATGTATTAAAGCTTAATAAAAAAATCCCCAGTGTTACCAGCACCAAGGGATTGTTTGGATGTGTTACCAGCACATCCGGGATACATAAAAAGAATGACTGACAATCATTAATCTTTTTATGTGCTCATTTTAACAGATATTTCTAACAAAGGAAAGGAATGAGTACTATGGCAGTATATAAGGTTAAGAATGGATGGTGCTATAAGGGCCGTATTCCGGTCCCTTTTCAAAGAGGCAAATACAAGGATTATTATAAATCCGGGTTTAAGAAAAAGTCGGATGCCATTAAGGCAGAACAGGCTTTCCGCGATGGTTACTCGACCAACATGGGGGACCTTACGCTCGATCAGATCGTGATCATGTATCACGAAAGCTATCGGATGCAGAACGTGAAGGAATCAACATTGATTGGGGACGAATCGTATTATAGACATCATATCAAGCCTATTCTTGGCCATTACAGGCTTCATGACATCACGCCTCAGGCCGTCGAACGATGGAAGTCATACATGATCGATAAACCTAAAGCTGATAATAGAAAAAACGGTAATACCCACTATTCTGCCTCTTCCGTCAATCACGCAAAGAATGTCCTTAGCAAATATCTATCCTATGCCGTGAGACTTGGGTACATACCTTATAACCCATGCCACAATGTTCCTGGGTATACGAACAAGGAAGAAATAAAAAATGATAGGCCCGTTAATTTCTGGGAAGTTGATGAGTTCCAAAAATTCATCCAATGCGTAGATAATGATAGATACAATGATACTTTTACATTTCTTTTTTACACGGGCCTTAGAGAATCAGAAATGTTCGCTCTGCAATGGAAGGACATAGATTTTATCGGGCAGACCGTGAGCATAACAAAATCGATCACATCAAAAACAGCAGATCATGCCTGGAAGCTTACGACACCAAAAAACAAACAATCTATACGTACCATCGACTTGCCAAATTCAGTTAACGATATGCTTCAAAAAAGGTTTGAACACGAAAATAATAAAGACGGCTTCAATATGGACTACTTTGTTTTTAGCGATGTACGACCGATGAGCCGCAGTGATCTGGCGCGCAAGCTCGACATGTATATAAGGGAATCGGGAGTGAAGCGTATCACGCCACACGGCTTCCGTCACAGTCACGCTTCTTTCCTTATAATGAATGGCGTCGATGACAGTTTGATAGCCGAGCGCCTTGGCCATACGGTCGCAGAACTCAGGAAGACATACGCCCATATTTACAAATCGATGAGACAAGACATGAAATCTTTGCTGGATGAAAAATGCAGTTTTTAGGAAAAATTAGGAATTTTTTAGGAATTTGAGTGGCAAATATAAGAAAAACCCTTTATATAAAGGGTTTTATTTCCTTTGGTGGAGGTGAGGAGAGTCGAACTCCTGTCTAAGCAAAGTCCCACGATACAACGTTTACAGCTTTTTCCATCAAAATAATCAATGGAATTGGATGGAAACAATTCATCATTGATGGGATTCTAGGTATTTCATAAATGGTAGCGAATCAATACCATCTACTAGTCTCTTAGTTTTTCACGCAATATTGATAAAGAGATCGAAGATCAATAAAGGGGCTGCAAGTCAAACGTAGACTCTAATTAAGCAGCAAAAGCCATGCTTTGGTTTGCACCAAAGATGTTAGCTAATTTATTTTTAGCAGTTAATTTAATTTTGGTTATAACGCGTTCCTTCGCGGCTGTGGTTCTATCCAAACATTTACTCATCGAATACCAAAAACACCCCCAGAATGCTATAGTATATCATCCTAGTATTGGTTTTTCAACGCCTTTTGAATTTCCCTTTGCGCATCTCGTGCTTTACTTGCTTCCCGCTTATCATGTAAATTCTTACCCTTGGCAAGCGCAATTTCCAGCTTTGCTAAACCTTTGCTTAAATATAGCGATACCGGTACTACCGTATATCCTTTGATTCGCGTATATTGATCCAGCTTTAAGATCTCATTTTTATGCAACAATAAACGCCGATCTCTGGTTTCGTCATGATTAAAGCGATTTCCAAATTCATAAGGGGCAATATGCATTCCCTTAATCAAAGCCTGTCCATCACGAATACTAATATAACTATCTTTCAATTGTACTTTTCCTAAACGAATACTTTTAATTTCGGTTCCCTTTAGTTCAAGACCCGCCTCAAAGCGATCATAGAGTTCATATTCATGACGAGCTTTCCGGTTTTCTACAATAATTTTTCTTTGACTCATTTTAAGACAACCTTGACTCCTTTCACGTTCTTCATAACATCCTTCACATAGTTTTGAACATATTTCTTTGATAAATCCTGACCTTCAGAAACAGTCACTTCATGACTTTGGGCCAAGGTATTATTCCATTCTTTTATCGTATAAAGAGCATAGTTATTATAACTGGCATCATAATAAGTAATAGTCGGAATAAATTCCGCCTTGCTAATTCTTGCTTTTTTCGTTTTAAAATTGTAAGAACATTTAAAACGAGCCATACCACCAATCATATTTTCATTGGCATTTTGGGCACTAATCAAATTACCTAAAGAATAGTAACATAAAGTATCTTGTTTCTTACCATGAATCCATTCTACCGGTTCGATTACATGAGGATGCGTTCCAATAATTGCTTCTACACCCAGCTCATTTAATAGCTTGGCATATTTTTCTTGTTCTGCATTTTGTTTGGTATGGTATTCCGTTCCCCAATGCATAGATACAATTTGTACATCACTTACTTTGTTCAATTTCTTCATGTCCGAACGAATCTTCTTTTCACTGATTTTATTCACCATCCACTTGGTATCTGGATCTCCACTTGGTTCGGATTCAAAGCCATAGGCATAACTCGCTAAACCAACTTTGATGCCATTAACATTAATTACGGTTGGTTTCTCAGCCGCTTTTTTCGAAGCATAAGCCCCGGTAATTGTTACGTTTGGTTCATGTTTCTTTAAGTACTCTAACTCTGTCAAAACACCTAGAGTTCCCCGATCATAGGTATGATTGCTGCAAAGGCTAAACCAGTTGAACCCAGCCTTGGCAACCGCATCATTGAATTCCGCCGGACCATTAAAAGAAGGATAACCATCCAAAGTTAGACCATTTTCCGTCCCCGCACAAATCGTTTCATAATTAATATAGTTAATATCTTCTTTTGTATACTTTTTCATGTTGGTGTAGATATCGTTGTAATCAATATCTTTCATCGAATAATCGTTGTTATGAAAGATAACATCATGCAGTAAATTATCACCTACACCCATAAAAGTAAAAGAGGCCGTATCATCTTTTTTTGCTGTCGTTTCTGTCTTTTGTGATTCTTTCGGCTTTTTTTCGGTACTAGGAAATACTTTATTAGCCCCAAAACCAAATAAACACATAGCTAAAAAGAGGAGTCCCCAGGTTCTCATTAATCGATTCATACCATAAGTATACCATACTATCTTCTAGAGCTTAAGGAACAAAAAGCTCTATTTTGTCTATCTATCAAATACATATGAATGTAATTTATGAACATTTTTCTTGCATTTCTCTTTGAAGCTCGTATAATAGGAGTCAGTCACGAAAGGAAATGAAATACAATGACACGAGTTTATAACTTTGCAGCAGGGCCAGCTGCCATTCCTGAATGGGTATTAAAAAAGGCACAAAATGAAATGTTAGATTATCACGGATCAGGTATGTCCGTTATGGAAATGTCCCATCGTTCCAGTGAATTTCAAGATATTATTGATACAACCGAAGCACGTTTACGTCGCTTAATGAATATTCCCGAAGAATATGATGTACTCTTCTTACAAGGTGGTGGTTCCCTTCAATTCTTAATGGTTCCACTAAACCTCATGAAAAAGAAAGCCGATGTAATCAACACCGGCCAATGGACAAAGAAAGCCATTAAAGAAACCAAGAAAATTGGTGAATGTAACGTTGTTGCATCTAGTGAAGAAGCAACCTTCACCTATATTCCAAAAATCAAACAAGAAGATTTATCCGAAGATAGTGATTATGTTTATATCTGTGAGAACAACACCATCTATGGAACAAAGTACAAAGAATTACCTCCTCATGAAGGAAAATTATTAGTTGCAGACTTATCCAGCTGCATTTGTTCCGAACCAATTGATGTCTCAAAATACGATTTAATCTTTGCGGGTGCGCAAAAGAATATGGGACCTGCTGGTGTCACCATCGTTATTTTGAAAAAAGAATTATTGGATCGCGCTGATCAAGATAAACTACCTAGCATGTTATCGTATAAAGTTCATGCTGATAAAGGTTCCATGTTCAATACGCCACCTACTTGGGCCATCTACATGGTTGGTCTAACTTGCCAATGGTTAGAAGAAGTCATTGGTGGCCTAGATAAAATGCAAGAAATCAACTTGAAGAAAGCCAATATGCTCTATGACTACATTGACCAATCCAAGTTATATAAGAACAATGTCGCAAAAGAAGATCGTTCCTATATGAACGTACCATTTGTGACAGGCGACCCAGAATTAGATAAGAAATTTGTTGCCGAAGCCAAAGAAGCTGGCATCGTAAACATTAAAGGTCACCGTACCGTTGGTGGTATGCGTGCAAGTATCTATAATGCCTGCACCGTTGAAGCCGTTGAATACTTAATTAACTTCATGAAAAAATTCGAAGAGGAGAATCTAAAATAATGTATAAAATTAAACTCTACAATAATATTGCGAAAGTTGGCTTAGACCAATTCACAGACCAATATGAAGTAGGCGAAGACACGCAAGACGAAGATGCCATTGTCGTGCGTAGCGCCAATCTTCATGAATTAGATTATGGAAAAAATTTAAAAGCCATTGCCCGTGCTGGAGCCGGTGTCAATAACATTGACATTCCAACTTGTACCAAAAAAGGGATTGCCGTCTTCAATACACCAGGAGCCAATGCCAATGCCGTAAAAGAATTAGTCTTTGCGAGTATGTTATTGGCCAGTCGAGATATTTACCACGCTATTGAATGGGCAAAAACCCAAACCAATAATCCTAATCTTGCCAAAGATATGGAGAAACAAAAGAAAAAATATGCCGGATATGAACTAGCCGGAAAAACCTTAGGAATCATCGGTGTCGGTGGTGCTATTGGACGAAGAGTTGCCAATACGGCCCTTCGCTTCGATATGGAAGTTCATGGATATGATCCATATATGACCGTTGATGCTGCATGGAGTTTATCCCGTTGGGTTAAACATGAAAAAGAAATCGATGGCGTATACAAAAATGCTGATTTCATTACTTTGCACATTCCACAAACCCCAGATACGATGAATACCATTAATAAAGAAGCTATCGCAAAAATGAAAGATGGCGTAAAGATCATCAACTTGGCACGTGGTGGATTAGTCAATGAAGAAGACATGCTTGAAGCTTTGGATTCTGGAAAAGTTGCCGTCTATGTAACTGACTTCCCAACTCCAAAATTAGCCGGTCATCCACATTGTATTCCAATTCCTCACTTAGGTGCTTCAACAGCAGAAAGTGAAGAAAACTGTGCTGTGAATGCCGCTAGAGAAGTAATGGAATACTTAGAACATGGAAACATTGAAAACTCAGTAAACTTACCTCGTTGTACAATGGAATGGAATGGAAATTATCGTGTAGTTGTGATTCATGACAATAAACCTAAGATGATCAATCGAATTACTGATAGTTTTACAGATGAAAACAACATTGAAAACATGCTTAATAAATCTCGTGGAGACATTGCAGTGACCATGTTAGACTTTGCACAAGAACCAACCAAAGAAGCTTTAGATAAAGTACAAAGCATTGATGGTATTGTGCGCGTAACCTTATACAAATAAAAATCGGCCCTCAAGCCGATTTTATTTTGTTTAAAACAAGAATTCCACTTGAAACAAAAGCCAAGGCAATCCAAGTACGAATCGAGAAAGCCTGTTTTGTCTCACCTAAAATTAAAACCGATAAAAAGACACCTAATACCGGAATCATCGTATTGTAGATTCCAATCTTACTAACCGGATTATGCGCTAAAAGTAAAGACCATAAGGTATAAGCAATCGCTGAAACACAAGCCAGATGCAACAAAACCAAATAGCCTTGCCAAGCACCATGGGGAAAAGTACCACCTAAGGCTAGACCAATTCCCATTAATATACAACCACCTACGCAGAATTGAGATCCACTTAGAAGCACCGGATCTTCTTTTTGGGTAAAGCGATTGATAAAACATGTGGAACAAGCGGAACTAATCTGACTAATCAAAACAAAACTATTGCCAAAGATAGTGCCACCCATATCTCCACCTAAGTTCAACCATACAATTCCAACAAAACCACAAAGTACACCTAAAAGTTTTTGCATCGTCATCTTTTCACTATGAAAGATCAAACAAGCCATCAATAAGGCAAAAAAAGATCCCATGCCACAAATAATCGAACCACTTACACCACTGGTATGCGCTAAACCAATGTAATAGAAGAAGTATTGTCCGGCTGTTTGACAGAAAGCTAAGATCAGTACATGTTTCCAATTCAGTTTTTGCGAAGTCGGTTTTACCGTTCGAAACTTGACAAAACATAAAACCAGACAGCCTGCCAAAAAGAAACGTAAGCCGGCATAAACTAAAATAGATGGAGTTGTCGTAATAGAAAAATACATATACCCTTTTTTAATAAAAGGAGCAGCACTTGCCCATAATGAACAAGCTATCATCGCGATACAAAAGATAAAACCTGGTTTACGCCAAATCATCCTTATTCCTCCATCTTCTCTTCTAATTCCATCCAGCGAAGCGTTAAGGTTTCCAGCTGTTCTTCTAATTCCGAACGCTTTTGGCTGTATTCAGAAAGCTTAGTAAAATCATCCATGACACCTTGCATCTTCTGATCATAGGTATCAATCTGATTCTGTATCGTTTCCATTTGTTCCGGTAAGTTTTCTAATTCTTTCTTTTCTAAATACGATAAAGAACTGCGACTTTTCTCACGAACCTTCTTTTCTTGCGATGATTTAGAACAATCTTTTTTCTTTTCTAAGTAGTCACTATAACCACCGGTATAAGCTTGCCAATGTTGGTTTTCCATGACAAAGACTTTATCGCAAACCCGATCTAAGAAATAACGATCATGGCTAACGGTAATAATCGCTCCCATAAATGTATCCAAATAATCCTCTAAGACTTCTAAAGTCAATAGATCCAAATCATTGGTTGGTTCATCCAACAAAAGAATATTCGGTCCCTGCATTAAAATTCGACAAAGATATAAACGTCTTCTTTCGCCTCCAGATAAACGTTCTAATGGCGTATAGTGCATTTGTTTCGGAAATAGGAAGCGTTCCATCATTTGACTTGCCGTTAAGGTTTCTTTCCCATAATGAATAACTTCCGCTACTTCCTTAATATAATCAATAGCCCGCATCGAAAGATCAACCATTTCATCGCCTTGGCGGAAATAGCCAATCAAGACTGTATCCCCAAAAGATATCGTGCCTGAACTTGGCTGAATATCCCCGGCTAAAATATTCAATAAAGTTGACTTTCCACAACCATTGCGACCAATGATACCAATTCGATCTTGCCGTAAAAGTGAGTAAGAAAAGTCTTCAAAGAGAACATGGTTTCCATAGTGCATACCTAGATGTTCCCATTCAATGGTCTTTTTACCTAAACGAGCAGAGAAAGAGCTAAGATTCAAAGATTTTTCAACGTCCTTAAAACGTTGATTTCGCAAATCTTCAAAACGATTGAGTCGAGCTTGTTGTTTAGTCGAACGAGCCTGAGCGCCTGCTCTTACCCATGCCAATTCCTTTTTATACAAAGCTTTTAACTTCTTTTGTTTCTGTACTTCTTGTTCTTGGCGAATTGCTTTATTTTCCAAAAAAGTCGCATAATTACCATGATGAATATAGAACTTCCCTTCATCAATTTCTAAAATAGTATCCGTGATTCGATCCAGGAAATACCGATCATGCGTAACCATACAAACGGCCGATTTCGTCTGTTTTAATTCTTTTTCCAACCATTCGATCATCTCTTCATCCAAATGGTTCGTTGGTTCATCCAACAATAAAAGATCACATGGTTCCATTAAGACAATAGCCAGAGCTAAACGCTTTTTTTGTCCTCCAGATAATGTTGAAATAGGCAGGTCAAAATCCGAAAATCCGAGTTTTGTCAGAATAGATTTCACTTGATACGTAGGACATTGTTTCTGATATTGAATGATTTCTTGCCAAACTGTCGTTTGCGTAAAAACGGGATTTTGGCGCAGTAAATGCACTTTTAAACCATTTTTGGTCAAGATTCTTCCCCCATCAATGGTTTCCTCTTGCGCTAAGATTTTCAACAAAGTACTTTTGCCTGAGCCATTGGTACCAATTAAAGCAACTTTTTCTTGTTCTTGAATCGAAAAAGTTACATCTTGAAATAATACGCGATCATTCATCTTCTTAAACAAAGAATCTACACTAATACAAACCATACAACCCTCCTGAAAAAAAAGGTGAAGTAGAGAAATCTACTTCACAAATTCAACGATAGCCATTGGAGCAGCATCT
>OGYY01000247.1_pt1 | contig 58142 bp, 59 predicted proteins | sample 1576671 | NCBI WGS metagenome assembly OGYY01 (sample SAMEA3541593, study PRJEB24748) | human gut metagenome | biome: human gut; feature: human-associated habitat; material: faeces | place: China | collected 2012 | reverse complement strand
CGAGCCCTTGGGCATGAGCACCACCGAGCGCTGGTGAAGCTGGTTCGCCGTCCAGGCGACGCCCCGGCCGTGGTTGCCGTCGGTGGCGGTGACAAATTCCACCTTGGCCAAGGCGTCTCGGGCGGCCTCGGTTTGCAGATCCGCCCAGGTGAGATCCTCGGGCAGGCCCAGCACTTGGCCGGCTGCCCGGGCCAAGGCGTAAATTCCCCCCAGCCCTTTGAAGGCGTTCAGGCCAAACCGGGGCGACTCGTCTTTGACGAACACAGCCTTCACCCCCATGGCCTGGGCCCAGCCCCGCAGGGGGACCAGGGGGGTGGGGGCATAGTCCGGCAGGGTGTGGTGAAAGGCCCAGGCGGTTTCCGTGGCCGCTGGGGACAGAAAGGCGGGCACATGCCCGGTGGGGGTGTGTTGGAATACGGAAAGGGGGGTGGTCATGTTGTGTGGTCTCCTTTCTCTCCGGCGGCACTGCCGTCTGCGGTGGGGAAGCCCTGGATGATTTCCACCCCGGCGGCCTGCCACTGGTCCAGCAGGGCCTGGTCCGCCGCCCGGACGTGGAGCTGGTCATACTCTCCGATTTGGAGGAGCAGGTAGCAGGCCACGCCGTCTTGGTAAAACACCCGGGCGGGCAGGGGGGTCTCCCAGGTTTCCGCATACTGGGCGTCCTGGGAGAGTTGGGCGTAGAGGGTCTGGAAGTCGGCCTCCGTCAGCTCCGGGAAGAACACCCGGAGGCTGTACAGGGCCTTGCGCTGAAACAGGGTTTCCGGCCCCTGGACATAATGCTTCTGGTCCAACCCGGCGACCACCTCCATCACCTGGTCCCCCGTCTGGGTCAGGCAGAGGGCGAGGAAGGGCTCGGCAAAGTTGGTGGGGTCCTGGCGGGTTTGGTACTGCCGCCCCTCCAGCCCGCCGTTGCGGGAGAGGGTGCCCACGCCGTAGTCCGTCCACTCCTCCAGGGCGGGCAAAAGGTCCTCCCCCCAGTCTGCGGACCAGAGGGTGTTGTACCGCTGGAGAAAGGTCTGGGCGGAGAGGGCGAAACACCGCTCCCCTGCGGCATTGGTGGCGACGGCGACTGGGTCCCAGGCGGTCCATGCTGGGGGCTGGGTCGTTTCAGACACCGGCGCGTCCTGGGTGGGGGCTTCTGTGGCAGCAGAAGGGGCCCCGCAGCCTGCGGCTCCGCCAGCCACTGCCAGGGCCAGCAGGAGGGCGGCGGTGTGCCGTTTGTAGTTTGCCATGGGAAAGCATCTCCTTTCTGGTGGGCGATGGGCCGGTCCCATCATCGGGGGTCCGCTTCGGGCAGCAGCCCGTCCTCCAGGCCGAACAGGTGGGCCGGATCCAGGTCGGCGGGATAGTGGGTGTCAATCCAAAGGTAGGGCAGGCCGTACTTCCGGCACCCGTCCAGGTACTGCTGGTTCTCGGCCAAAGCGGTTTCCAAGGTGAACCAGGTGTCGTCCTTGCGCTGCTCAATGACATTGGCGTAGGCTTTGACGTGGGAAAAGTGGGTTTTGAGGTAGTTCGGGCTCATCACCAGGCAGCAGAAGCGGATGTGCGCCAGGTCTTGGGGGGTGAAATCCTCCCGCCAACGAAAGGGGAGGTATCCCCCTTCGACGATGAGGTGCTGCCGGTTCTCCAGGGCCGTGTGAAGGATCTCCCGCAGAATGGGCCAGAGGTAGGCCTCCAGTGCAGCGTCCTCTTCCGGGGAGAGGGCGGTCTGCCCGCTGCGGATGAGCCCCATTTTCAGCAGGTCGATGGAGAGGTAAGGGATGTGATACCTCTCCAAAAGCCGCTGGGCCAGCCAAGTTTTTCCCGTGTGGGAAGCTCCTGTGATCAGGAAAATCATACGCGCCTCCAATGCTTCTCTGGGGATGACGGGGAGGATATTGTAACACAAGGGAGGTTTTGTCACAAGGGAAAGACACCAAAGAGGGGCCGGGCGGGCGGCCGGCGGCTTGCCAGATGGGCGTTTTTTTGGTATAATTCCCTATCAACAAGAAAGCACCTGCCCCGGCGGGTGAAACCCGCCGTTTTTGGCATACTGACAGAAGGAGACCGAATATGGGCATGTTTTCACAATTGGCCCAGGGGGTGGACTGGTCCAGCCTGGGCGCCATGGCCCTGCGGGTCGTGGTGGTCCTGCTGTGCCTGGTGGTCCACGAGGTGTGCCACGGCCTGGCAGCCTATTGGTTGGGGGACCCCACCGCCAAACGCAACCACCGCCTCTCCCTGAACCCTCTCCGCCACCTGGACCCCTTCGGCCTTTTGATGATGGTGGTGGTGGGCTTCGGTTGGGCCAAGCCCGTGCCGGTGGACCCCCGGTATTTTAAGAACCCCAAGGGCGGGATGGCCATCACCGCCCTGGCCGGCCCCCTGTCCAACCTGCTTATGGCCTACCTCTCCGCCCTGGCCCTGGGGGCTTTGTCCGCCGTGGCGGCCGTGCGGGGGGAGACGGCGGGCCTCACCCTCTGGCTGGACTTTTTTGCCCTGATGGTGAGCCTGAACATCGGCCTGGGCATCTTCAACCTCATCCCCTTCCCGCCGCTGGACGGGTCCAAGGTGGTGGCCATGTTCCTCCCCGACCGGTGGTACTACCGGTGGATGCAGCTGGAGCGGTACGGCATGTTTATCCTGATGGTCGCCCTGTGGTTCGGGGTGTTTGACGGCTTCCTGGGCACCGCCCGGCGTGTGCTGGTCGACTGGATGCTCCAGGGGGCCAATGGGATGTTCCAGGCGGTCCTCTCCCTGCTGGTATGAGTATGGAGCGTCCCGTCTATCATCTCAAAGGGGTGGTCCGGAAAGGGGCTGCGGCCACAGAGGACTTTGTGGGCCCCCTGGACCTCATCCTCCACCTGCTGAAGAAGAACCAGATCGCCATCCGGGACATTCCCCTGGCGGGGATCCTGGACCAGTTTGTCACCTGGATGTCCGCCCGCCGGGCCCTGGACCTGGAGGTGGCGGGGGAGTTCATCGCCATGGCCTCCCACCTGATGCTGCTGAAAACCCGGATGGTCCTCTCCGAGGAGGACCGCCAGGCCCAGGAGGAGATGGAGGAACTCATCGCCTCCCTGGAGGCCCGGCAGCGGCAGGCCAGTTTCCGCCGGGTCCAGGCGGTCCTGCCGTGGATGGAGGGGGCCTGGCAGCGGGGGAACGCCTTCTGGTCCAAAGGGCCGGAGGCCAAGTTCACCCAGCGGGTCTACCGCTACCAGCACCGGCCGGAGGAGCTGCTCCGGGCGCTGGGGGCCTGGCAGGCCAAGCAGCGCAAGGCCCTGCCGCCGCCGTTGGAGGCATTCCAGGGGGTGGTCCGGCCAGAGCCCTACCGGGTGGAGCGCAAGACGGAGGAACTCCTGGCCCGCCTGCACCGGGAGGGCACCCTCCGCTGGGAGGACATCGTCCGCACCAGCGAGAGCAAATCAGAGGTTACGGCGGCCTTCCTGGCCCTGCTGGAACTTTGCCGCCGGGGAAACATTCACCTGGACGGGGGGATGGACAACCCCTGGATCACCCCGTCAGAGGGCCCAAACCCCACATAACCCACACCCACGGAAGGGGGGAGTGCAATGGAGCAAACCAATTGGGAGAGCGCCCTGGAGGCCATCCTCTTCGCCCTGGGAGAGCCAGTGGAGGAGGAACGCCTGGCCCAGGCCCTGGCCTGTACGCCCCAAGAGGCGGCGGAGGCCTGCCAGGCCCTGGCCCAGCGGTATGTGCAGACCGACGCCGGCCTGCGGCTGCTGCGGATGGAGCACCGGTGGCAGATGGTCTCCGCCCCCCAGTACGGGGAGAGGATTCAGACCCTCCTGGCCCGGAAAAAGCCGGACAAGCTCTCCCCGGCGGCCCTGGAGACCCTGGCCCTGGTGGCCTACTTCCAGCCGGTGACCCGGGCCTACCTGGACCAGGCCCGGGGGGTGGACTGTTCCCACTCCCTGTCCCTGCTGCTGGACCGGGAGCTGGTGGCCCCCTGCGGCCACCTGGACGCCCCGGGGCACCCGTTGCTCTATAAGACCACCTCGGCCTTCCTCCGGGTGTTTGGGCTGACGGACCTGGAGGACCTGCCCCCGCTGCCGGAGGAGCAGGCCCAAGACGGAGAGGAGGGGACGCCATGACCGGGTGGGTCGTGCTGTTGGTCCTGGCCGTCCTGGTGCTGCTGGTGTGCCTGGTCCGTCTGGGGGTGGCAGCGGGCTACGATGAACGGGGGGGATGGGTCAAGGTCCATCTGGGCCCCAAATGGGTGACCCTCTATCCCATAGACCCCCACAAGGCGGCCAAGCGCCAGGAGAAAAAGGCCCGCAAGGCGGAGAAGAAAGCCCAGAAACCTACCCAGGAGGAACCGGACAAACCCACCCTGGGGGGCGCCTTGGACTTGGCCCTGGACCTGCTGCCTGACGTGAAGGCGGCGGCGGGCCGGTTCCGCCGGAGGCTGCGCATCGACGACCTCACCCTGTACCTGGAGTGGGGGGAGCCTGACCCCGCCGACGCGGCCATCCATTACGGCCAGGCCTGGGGGGCGGCGGAGGCCATCGCCGCCTTTCTGGAGGCCAACTTTTCGGTCAAACACAGGGACCTCTCCCTGGATTTGAACTATCAGCTGGACAAGCCCCGGCTCACCCTCCGGGCGGCCCTGTCGCTGACGGTAGCCCAGCTGCTGGCCATCGTCCTCCCCTTGGGGTGGGCGGTGATGAAAACCATTTGGAACCGTAGAAAACAACGCCAGGAGGCGGCCACCGCCGCCCCGGAAAGGAAAGGGGAAGCAAACCATGGAAAAGAACCATCCTGTCAGTGAGCTCATGTCTGAGACCATCCAGCGGATCCGGGAGGCCGTGGACGCCAACACGGTGGTGGGGACCCCCATCGTAGCAGGGGAGATCACCCTCATCCCGGTGTCCCGCATTTCTCTGGGCTTTGGCACCGCCGGCTCGGAGGTGGGGGGAAAGACCCCCAAGGCCCTGGGGGAGAATCCCTTCGGCGGCGGGGGCGGCGCGGGGCTGAAGATCATCCCCGTGTGCTTCCTGGTGGTCAGCGGCGGCATGGTGAAGGTCCTCTCGGTGGACGCCGCCCCGGAGACCAGTTTGGACCGGGTGGTGGACCTGATCCCGGACATCGTGAACAAAATCACCAGCGTGCTGGAGGAGCGAAAGACCAAGAAGCAGGAAGCAGAGGCATAATCCGCCCCCCATCCCGCCATACTACGGAGGAAACTCGGTAGGTAGGAGGGGATTCGGGTGCGAAAACAACTTGCAGCCCTGGGGGTGCTCTGCGCCTTGCTGCCAGGGCTGGTGCTCCATACCCAAGCGGCGGAGGCGCCGGCGGTTTCCGCGGCCTCCGCTGTTTTGATGGACGGGGAGACCGGCCGGGTGCTCTACGCCAAGGACGAGAACACCCCCCGGGCCATCGCCAGCACCACGAAACTCATGACCGCCCTGGTGGCGGCGGAGTACTTGGGGGGAGACCTCTCCCGCCAGGTAGAGATCCAGAGGGAATGGACGGGGATCGAGGGGACCTCCCTCTACCTGGTGCCGGGGGAGACCCTGTCCCTGAAAACCCTCTTCTACGGCTTGCTCCTCCCCTCGGGGAACGACGCGGCGGTGGCCCTGGCCTGTGCCTGCGCCGGGGATGTGGACACCTTCGTAGGCTGGATGAACCAGCGGGCCCAGGATTTGGGGATGACCCACACCCACTTCTCCGACCCCAACGGTTTGGGGGATGAGAACCATTATGCTTCCGCCCTGGACATGGCCAAGCTGGGCCGGGCCTGCCTGCAAAACCCCACGGTGGCGGAGGCAGTGGTCACCAAAAGCCTCACCTTGGAGGACCGGCAGCTGGTCAACCACAACAAACTCCTGTGGCAGTACGAGGGGTGCACCGGGATGAAGACGGGATACACCCGCCAGGCCGGCCGCACCCTGGTCTCCAGCGCGGAGCGGGACGGCCAGACCTTGATCTGCGTCACCCTCAGCGACCGCAACGACTGGGCTGACCACAAAGCCCTGTTGGACTACGGCTTTTCCGTCTATCCCCGCACCGTCCTGGCCCAGGCAGGGGAGGAATTGGGGCGGGTTCCCCTGGAGGGGAGCCTCCTGCACATGGCGGCGGCGGAGGCCCGGGAGACGGTGGCCTACCCCCTGCAGGAGGGGGAGAGCGTCACCGTCCAGGTGGACCTGCCGGACGCGGTTCAGGCCCCGGTGGTGCAGGGGGAGATTGCCGGCACGGCCCGCTTCCTGGTGAACGGCCAGGTGGTGGGGGAGACCTATTTGGTCTGGTCCAGCAGTGCCGACCGGGACGTGGTGGACCGGAAGGGGCTGGGTTCCCTGTGGGACTTCCTCCAGGGGGAGGAGGCCCCCACCTTTGCCCAGGCGCTGGAACTGCTGGAACCTTAGAAAGGAGGTCCCATGGAAGATCGCCTGCAAAAGATCCTCTCGGCGGCGGGGCTGTGCTCCCGCCGCCAGGCGGAGGTCTACATACAGCAAGGGCGGGTGACGGTCAACGGCCGCCCTGCCGCCTTGGGGGACAAGGCAGACCCCCAAAAAGACACCATTGCCCTGGATGGAAAACCGGCGGTGCAGCCCGCCGCCAGGACGGTGCTGATGCTCTACAAACCCCGGGGGGTGGTGACCACCCTCTCCGACGAGCGGGGCCGCCCTACGGTGGCGGACCTGGTAGGGGAAGCGGCCGGCCGGGTGTGGCCGGTGGGCCGGCTGGACATGGACTCCGAGGGCCTGCTCCTGCTCACCGACGACGGGGCTCTTACGAACGCCCTGCTCCACCCCCGGCACGAGGTGGAGAAGGAATACCTGGTGTGGGTCACCGGCTTTCGCCCCGGGGCGGAGGGGGCCCTGGCCCGCCCCATGACCCTGGACGGCCAGCCCCTCCGCCCAGCGAAAGTTCGCCTGCTGGGACAGGGCGAGGGCAAGGCCCGGCTGTCTGTGGTGATCCACGAGGGGAAGAACCGCCAGATCCGCCGGATGTGTGCCCAGTGCGGCCTGGCGGTGGTTCGCCTCAAACGGATTCGGGAGGGGGGATTGGCCCTGGACCGGACCCTGCGCCCTGGACAGTGGCGGCCGCTGACGGAAACCGAACAGAAACAACTTGTGAGAGAAACTTTTCTGCAAGAATAAGAAATTTTTCTTGCAAAATCCAGGCGATCGCGCTATAATATCCCCAAAGAACGGCCCAAAACGGGCCAAACCGACCTGGCCGGGCGGCGGAAGCCCCGTCCAAAGGGGGCGCCCAGACCAGAGATAGAGCCGCAGGGGAGGCGATTGTGCATGTCGAAAGATATCTTATCTCTCATCAGCAGTAAAATGAATACTTTTTCCAAGGGACAGAAACTCATTGCCAATTACATCCTGTCCTCCTATGATAAGGCGGCCTTTATGACCGCCAGCAAACTGGGGAAAACGGTGCATGTGAGCGAATCCACCGTGGTGCGGTTTGCCTCAGAGCTGAAGTATGACGGCTATCCCGCCATGCAAAAAGCCCTGCAGGAGATGATTCGGAACAAACTCACCTCCATCCAGCGCATTGAGGTGAGCAACGACATCATCGGCAATGCGGACGTGGTCAGCTCCGTGATGCAGTCGGACATGGAAAAGATTCGCATGACCATGGAGGAGATTGACCGGGACAGTTTCCAGGCAGCGGTGAACGCCATTGTCAACGCGAAGAAGATTTACATTCTGGGCACCCGGTCCTCCGGGTCCCTGGCGGGGTTCCTGTCCTTTTACTTCGGCCTGATGTTTGACAACGTGGTCCACGTGGGGGAGAGCGCCAACCAGGAGATCTTTGACCAGATTGTCCAGGTGGGCGAGGGGGATGTGACCATTGGCCTGTCCTTCCCCCGGTACTCCCGGCGCACCGTCCGGGCCATCAGCTTTGCCCACGAGCGGGGGTCCAAGGTCATTGCCATCACCGACAATGCCTCCAACGCCATGGCCAAGGCGGCGGACTATGTGCTCCTGGCCAAGAGCGACATGGCCTCCTTTGTAGACTCCCTGGTGGCGCCTTTGAGCCTGATCAATGCCCTGCTGGTGGCCATCGCCCGGAGCAAGAGCGATGTGGTGGAGCACTTTGAGCGGCTGGAGCATATCTGGGACGAGTACGGCGTATTCGTCAGTATGGAGGAAGAGGACCAATGACAAACACCCCCGTGGTGGTCATCGGCGGCGGGGCGGCCGGGATGATGGCCGCCCTGGCGGCCCGGCAGACGGGGGCCCAGGTGACCCTGGTGGAGCCCAACGAGAAGCTGGGCCGCAAGCTGTACATCACCGGCAAGGGCCGGTGCAACCTGACCAACAACACCACACCCCAGGGGGTGCTGGACCATGTGCCTCGGAACGGACGGTTCCTGTACAGCGCGGTGACCCGGTTCCCCCCGGCGGCGGTGATGGCATACTTTGAAAAACTGGGCGTCCCCCTGAAAACCGAACGGGGGGGACGCGTTTTTCCCTGTTCAGACCGGGCGGCCGATGTCATCGACGCCCTGTTTTTTGCCCTGAAGCGGCAGGGGGTTGCCCTGCTCCGGGGCCGGGCAGAGCATCTGCTCCTGGAAAACGGCCGGGCTGTGGGGGTGATGGTGGGGGGCGAGCCCCTGCCCGCCGGGGCGGTGGTCATCGCCACCGGCGGCCTGTCCTACCCGGCCACCGGCTCCACAGGGGACGGATACTGGCTGGCGGAGGAGGCCGGGCACACCATTGTCTCCCCCCGACCCTCCCTGGTCCCCCTGGAGGAAAAGGGGGACACCTGCGCCCAAATGCAGGGCCTCTCCCTGAAAAACGTGACCCTCACCTTGAAGAACCAGAAGAACAAGGCGGTCTTCCAGGAGCAGGGAGAGATGCTGTTCACCCACTTCGGCCTCTCTGGCCCCCTGGTGCTCAGCGCCAGCGCCCACGCCAACTGGGCCAAGGACACCTACACCGCTGTCATTGACCTCAAGCCCGCCCTGGACGAGACCCGGCTGGAGGCCCGCATCCTCCGGGACGTGGCCCAGGGGCCCAACAAGGCCTTTCACAACTTCCTGGAGGGGCTGCTTCCCCGGAAGATGGTTCCCGTGATGGCCCAGCGGGCGGAGATTCCCCCGGACCTGCCGGTGAATGCCATGACCCGGGGCCAGCGCCGGCGGCTGATGGAGGCCATGAAGGCATTTGCCGTCCCCATCGCCGGCCCCCGGCCGGTGAAGGAAGCCATCATCACCGCCGGTGGGGTGAAAACCGGGGAGGTGGACCCGGGGACCATGATGTCCAAGAAGGCCCCCGGCCTCTTTTTCGCCGGGGAAGTGCTGGACGTGGACGGCTATACCGGGGGCTTCAACCTGCAGATCGCCTGGTGCACCGGCCGGGCGGCGGGGATAGGAGCCGCCCGTTACATCGAGGAGGAAGGGCTATGACCCATTACAGCATTGCCATCGACGGCCCCTCCGGGGCGGGGAAGAGCACCCTGGCCCGGGCTTTGGCGGACCGTCTGGGCTTTTTTTATGTGGATACAGGGGCTATCTACCGTACCCTGGGCCTCTACATCGCCCGGCAGGGGGGAGACTGCGGCCAGAAAGTGGATGTGGTCTCCCGGCTGCCGGAGGTTCAGATCTCCATGGCCTATGGGGAGGACGGCCTGCAGCATATGATCCTCCAGGGGGAGGATGTCACTGGAGCCATTCGGGAGAATGCCGTCTCCCGGTATGCCTCCCAGGTGTCTGCCTATCCCGAGGTGCGGACCTTTCTGCTGGAGATGCAGCGGGACCTGGCCCGCACCCACAACGTGATTATGGACGGCCGGGACATTGGCACCGTGGTCCTGCCCCAGGCGGACCTGAAAATTTTCCTCACAGCCTCGGTGGAGGAACGGGCCCGGCGGCGCTGCGCAGAGCTGGCCGCCCGGGGCCAGAGGGTGGACCTGGCCACCGTCCAGGCGGAGATTGCCCAGCGGGACTACGACGACACCCACCGGGCCGCCGCCCCCCTGCGGAAGGCGGCCGACGCGGTGGAGGTGGACACCTCCCGCATGGATTGGGAGGAGAGTCTGGAGGCTCTGCTTACCCTGGTGAAAGAGAGGTTATCCCTTTGACACTCTATCAGCTTGCCTATGTGATTAGTAAGTTTATTTTTTCCATCGTGACCTTCCGTACGCCGTTGAAAGCCTACGGCCAGGGGAACATCCCCAAGGGCGGGGCGGTGATCTGCTCCAACCACGCCCACAACTCGGACCCCTTCTACATCGTCTACTCCTTCCAGCGGCAGGATAAAATCTGGATCATGGCCAAGGAGGAGATCCGCCACTACCCGGTGGTGGGGAAGCTGCTGGACTGGCTGGGCTTTGTGATCTGGGTGAAGCGGGGCAAGTCCGATGTGGGGGCGGTGAAGTCCGCCCTGAAGGCGCTGAAGGGGCAGGAAAAGCTCCTCATCTTCCCGGAGGGCACCCGCCACGCCGAGATCGGTGAGGGCAAGACCGGGGCAGCCATGATGGCCATCCGCACCGGGGTGCCCATCCTGCCGGTGTACATTGACCCGGCGCGCAAGGCCTTCCGCCGGACGCGGGTGTACATCGGGGAGCCCTACCTGCCTTTCCCGGAGAAGCGCCGGGCCAACGCGGAGGACTATGAGGTGGTGACCGAAGAGATCATGAACCGCATCCGGGCCGTCCGGGACCACCGGGCAGAGATGGAGGCGGCGGAATGAGAGAGGTCATCCTAGCCAAGTCTGCGGGCTTCTGCTTCGGCGTGCGCCGGGCAGTGGAGCTGGCCCAGCAGGTGGCCCAGAGCGGGCAGCCCTATGTGATGCTGGGCCCGGTGATCCACAACGACCATGTGATCGCCGATCTGGAGGCCCAAGGGGTGCGGTGCGTAGCCTCCCTGGAGGAGGTCCCCCCGGGGTGCGGAGTGATCATCCGCTCCCACGGAGAGGGGAAGGCGGTCTACGACCAACTGGCGGCGATGGGCTGCCCGGTGGCCGACGCCACCTGCGTGAAGGTGGCGCACATCCATGAGATCGTGAAAGACGCCAGCGACCGGGGCCGGCAGGTGATCATCATCGGCGCGCCGGAGCACCCGGAGGTGAAGGCCATCGCCGGTTGGTGCATTGGTGCGAAAATCTTCCGAAATGTGGCAGAATTGACGAAATTTTTGGAAATTTGGAACGAAAATTCACAAAAACCGGTGACGCTGGTTTCGCAAACTACATCAACGGATAGAATTTGGATTCCCTGCCGAGAAAAAGTAAAAAAAGAGTGTACAAACGCCGAAATCTTTGATACAATATGTAATGCTACGTGTATGCGGCAATCAGAAGCGCAGAGTTTGGCGGAGCGATGCCAGGCGATGATCGTCATCGGCGATAGGAAAAGCTCCAACACGACCCGTCTTGCTGAGTTATGCCGGGCACACTGCCCGTTGGTTTACCACATCAGCCGGGCTGAGGAGCTCGACCCGAGGAAGGTGAGCGGGGTAGCTTCTGTGGGAATCACTGCTGGCGCGTCCACGCCGGGGTGGATAATAAAGGAGGTCAAAGACAAAATGAGCGAAGAAAACATCAACGCTATGGAGATCGAGGAGTCCTTCGCTGACATGCTGGAGAAGTCGATCAAAACTTTAAATACGGGAGATAAGGTCACCGGTGTAGTCACTGGCATCACCGCTACCGAGGTCAATGTGGACCTGGGCACCAAGCACGCCGGTTACATCCCCCTGTCCGAGCTGAGCGACGACCCCTCGGTCAAACCTGAGGATATCGTAAAGGTGGGCGACGAGATCGAGACCTACGTCATGCGCGTCAACGACGTGGAGGGCGTGGCAACCCTGTCCAAGAAGCGCCTGGACAGCGTGAAGAACTGGGACACCATCGAGGCTGCCGTGGAGGAGAAGACCATCCTGGAAGGCACCGTTACCGAGGTGAACAAGGGCGGCATCGTGGTCAACGTCAAGGGCATCCGGGTGTTCGTCCCCGCCTCCCAGACCGGCAAGCCCAGAGGGGCCGACCTGTCTGAGATGGTCAAGGAGCAGGTGAAGCTGCGCATCACCGAGGTCAACCGTTCCCGCCGCCGTGTGGTGGGCTCCATCCGGTCCGTCCTGGCAGAGGAGCGGGCTGCTAAGGCCGCAGAAGTGTGGGCCAACATCGAGGAAGGCAAGCACTATGAGGGCACCGTGAAGTCCCTGACTTCCTATGGCGCCTTCGTGGACATCGGCGGTGTGGACGGCATGGTCCACGTGTCCGAGCTGTCTTGGAGCCGCATCAAGAACCCCGCTGAGGTGGTTTCTGTCGGCGACAAGGTGAACGTGTACGTCATTTCCTTCGACGCAGAGAAGAAGAAGATCTCCCTGGGCATGAAGGACCGCAACGAGGATCCCTGGGAGAAGTTCACCTCTACTTATGAAGTGGGTTCCGTGGCCAGCGTCCGTGTGGTCAAGCTGATGACCTTCGGCGCCTTCGCCGAGATCGTGCCCGGCGTGGACGGCCTGATCCACATCTCCCAGATTGCCGACCACCGGATTGAAAAGCCCGGCGACGAGCTGGAAGAGGGCCAGATCGTGGACGTGAAGATCACCGACATCGACTATGATCGGAAGAAGGTCTCCCTGTCCATCCGTGCCCTGCTCAACGACAACCGCGCTGCCGCAGAGGACGACGGCGAGGAGGACTAAGTTCCTGCGCGCGGGTTTCGGCAGATCAGAACAAAGAGGGGAACTGCCGCAGCTGGTCAGTTCCCCTTTTTTGATACCAACCCATTGGGGATGAAGGGCGCAAGCGCCCTGACCCAAATCCCAAGAATGGAGGACGTCTTTATGGCAACCATCACCAAAGATACCATCGTGGGCGACATCCTGGACATTGCCCCGGAGACTGCCCCGGCCTTCATCGACATCGGCATGCACTGCCTGGGCTGCCCCGCCTCCCGGAACGAGACCGTGGAGCAGGCCTGCCTGGTCCATGACCAGCCGGTGGAAGAGCTGGTGGAAAAGCTCAACGCCATCATCGCGGCAAACCGCAAGTAACAGAAAAAACGGGAGCGGGGTTCCGCTCCCGTTTTTTTATGGAACCGGCGCCAGCGCGCCGGAAGGAGGCGCTATGAAACCCTTGGACCTTACCCCCCGTCTGGCTGCGGTGGCCGCCCAGGTGCCCCCAGGGGCCCGGCTGGCAGACGTGGGCACCGACCATGCCTACCTCCCTGTGTGGCTTCTGCTGGCCGGGCGCATTGTGGGAGCCGTGGCCACCGATGTCAACCAGGGCCCCCTGCAGCGGGGGCAGGAGACCGCCCAGCGCTATGGGGTGGCCCACCGCATGGACTTCCGGCGGTGTGACGGCCTGGCAGCCCTGTCCCCCGGGGAGGTGGACACCGTGGTGATCGCCGGCATGGGCGGGGACCTGATGGTCCACATCCTGTCCGCCGCCCCGTGGACACGGGACGTGAAACTCATCCTCCAGCCCATGAGTACCCAGGAGGTGCTCCGGCAGTGGCTGGCTGCGCACGGGTATACCATCCCCTGGGAGGGAATCGCCCGGGAGGGGGAGAAGTTCTACCCCCTCTTTACCGCCACTGGGGGGCAAAGTCCCCGGTACTCTCCCGGGGAGCTGTGGGCCGGCCGGCAGCAGCAGGGGGAGGACAACCCCCACCGCCTGGCCTACCTGACGGAGCAGATTCGGCGGCGGCAGCGGGCCCTGGAGGGCATGGCCCAGAGCAGCCGCCCGGATCCCGCGCAGCTGGACCGGGAGCGCACATTGCAGAACGACTTACAACGAATGCGAGAGGAGTGGATCCAATGGCAACGGTAAAGCAGCTGTACGACCTGCTGGATCGGAAGGCCCCCTTCCGGACCCAGATGGACTTTGACAACGCCGGTTTCCTGGTGGGCCGGGGGGACCGTACCGTCACCCGGGTGCTGGTGGCCCTGGACATCACCCCCGAGGTTATTGCAGAGGCGGCGGAGAAGGGCTGCCAGCTCATCCTGGCCCACCACCCGGTGATCTGGGGCAAGCTGGGCCAGGTCACCGACGAGAGCGCCACCGGGCGGAAGGTGCTGGCCCTCATCGAGAAGGGCATCGCGGCCATCTGCGCCCACACCAACCTGGACGCCGCCGAGGGCGGGGTGAACACCGCCCTGGCCCAGCGGCTGGGACTGGAGAACCCCGTCCCCCTGGAGACAGACGGGGTGGACGAGGCCGGCCGCCCCTACGGCATCGGCCGGGTGGGCAGCCTGCCTGGCGGCCCCCTGTCCTTGGCGGACTTTGCCCGGAAGGCCAAGGAGAACCTGGGCCTGGCCGGCATCCGGGCCATGGACGCCGGGGTGCCGGTCCATCGGGTGGCGGTGGGGGGCGGCGCCTGCGGCTCCATGCTGCCCCAGGTGAAGGCCATGGGGTGTGACACCTTCCTCACCTCCGACCTCAAGCACGACCTCTATTTGGAGGCCCGGGACCTGGGGATCAACCTCCTGGACGCCGGCCATTACTCCACAGAGGCGGTGGTCTGCCCCGTGCTGGCCCAGTGGGTGCGGGAGGCCTTCCCGGACCTGGAGGTGCTGGAGGCCGAGGGGCAGGGGGAGGTTTTCGGGTATTTCTAAAGGAAAACCTTGTCAAGGCTGCCTGCCTGTGATAAAATATTTGCGCTCTATATACTACCATGGGATCCTCGGATGCCCATGATTCTTTGCATAGAAGGGAACGATCAACCGATGTCAGGACATTCCAAATGGCATAACATCCAAAAGACCAAAGGTGCGGCAGACGCCAAGCGTAGCGCCGCCTTCACCAAGATCGCCAAGGAGATCATCGTGGCGGTGAAGACCGGCGGCTCTGGGGACCCCAACAACAACTCCCGCCTGGCCACCGTCATTGCCAAGGCCAAGGCAGTGAACATGCCCAACGACAACATCAAGCGCACCATCGACAAGGCCCTGGGCGCCAACAACACCGACAACTACGAGAGCGTGGTCTACGAGGGCTACGGCCCCAACGGCGTGGCGGTCATCGTGGAGGCCCTTACCGACAACCGTCAGCGCACCGCCCCGGAAGTCCGCCACCTGCTGGACAAGTTCGGCAAGGGCCTGGGGGCCACCGGCTGTGTGTCCTGGTCCTTTGACCGGAAGGGCGTCATCCTCCTGGACAACGAGGACGGCGACCTGGAGGAGGACACCGTGATGATGGATGCCCTGGACTGCGGCGCCAGCGACTTCGAGGCCGACGGGGATGTGTTTACCATCTACACCGAGCCCGACGATTGCGGCAAGGTGGCCGCTGCCCTGGAGGCCAAGGGCTATGTCTTTGCCTCCGCCCAGGTGGAGATGGTCCCCCAGAACTACGTCAAACTCACCGACGCCGGGGACATTAAAAACATGGAAAAGCTCATCGATGCGTTGGAAGACAACGACGATGTGCAGAACGTCTACCACAACTGGGAGCAGGAGTAAGGTCCAGCAGCGAGGGTTTTCCCGCGCTCCCAAACAGAACCATTCCCAAGCAGCACCCTTTTGCCCTTGTGCAAAAGGGTGCTTTTTCCTACGGCACAATTCAGACAAAACGATACGGCGCGAAGGAATACGCGGCAAAAGGGAATCTGGAGGACAAATGTGAGCGGATCGAAAAATATGTAAAAAAATATTGGACCGCCAATATATTGGCTGGCGCCGCAAGTGAATCCCTCTTAAGCTATGCTTAAGGAGGGATTATTATGTTGTATTCTGTTGAAATTGGAAAAAACGTGTTGATTTTAAGGGGCGGACGGGGATTGTCCCAGGAGGAACTGGCCGACCGGGCAGGGATCAGTGTCTCCCGTCTGCGGGACATTGAGCACGGCTATGCCAATGCCAGCATTGATGTGCTGGAAAGCGTAGCAGTGGCCTTGGACACCGAACTGCCTACCCTGTTCCTGCTCTCCCTGGAAGAAGAACGGGTCCTGGATATGCTGCGCAGAGGCAAGGCAGTCATGGAAGTGGTCCAGTGGTGAGGAGGTATAGGCGTGGTGCTGACGGAAATCTATGATTTGCTCTATCGTCTGGGAATCACGGCCAACTACACAGGGTTTTTCCACATGGGCTATGCCGTGAAACTGTGCTGTGAGCGGCCGGAGCGGCTGTTGATGGTCACAAAATGGGTGTATCCCGAGGTGGCCAAGCACTACCAGACCAATGGAAGGGCGGTGGAGAGAAACATCCGCACCGTGGGGAAGGTCCTTTGGGAGCAAAACCGTCCGGCGCTGGAGCAGCTGGCCGGGCGTCCCCTCTCTGACAAACCGGGCAATGCGCAGCTGTTGGCGATGCTCTCCCACTGCTTGTTGGTGCAGCCGGCGTCCGAGGCGGCCTGTTCCGTGGAGGGAAGGCGGTGACGTTGGGGCGGTAAGCCATCGGCCCCCTGGCCTCCTGAGAACCGTCCTCAGGGGGCCAGGGGGGATGCAACAGATTTCTTTTCTCATAGGGAGAAGGCGGTCCTCATAGTTCCAAGTCCTTGATGGGAGGAAATCACACGAAATCGTTTAAAAAATACGGAAAAAACAACAGGTTTCCCAGAAAATTGACCCTTCATAGAATCCTAGCGCTATGGATGGAAGTTCTGCCGGTGACGGCGATGGCGATCAGGAAAGCCAGGGATTCTTGTCAACCCTATCATTCTGTGATATGATGCAGGTGCGACTCTTTTTGATAGCTTCTCCGTGGAGAGAATCGGGATCCCTAGAGGGGGAGACACCGTTTGCAAACCATACAGAGAAGGGAGTTTTCTTGTATGGACCATAAGCTCATCCGAGCGATTGGCAGTGTCACCTGCGTCATGCTGCTGGTCAAGGTGCTGGCGATGATCAAGAACATTTTGCAGGCCCGCGTGTATGGCGCGGGGGTGGATGCGGACGTGTTCACCTTAGCTAGCAGCTATTCGATTTCCCTCTTTACCACGATGAGTTATGCCCTTTGCATTGCAGCCATCCCCATTCTGACCCAAAAACTGTTCTCGGGAAAAGAGACCTGTTACCAAACGGCCAATGTCTTGATTGCAAACACCATGGTGCTTTCCTTGGGGGCCACAGGGGTGTTGTTTTTTGCAGGTGCCGTGGGGATCATCGACCCACTGTTGGGGATCGAGAGTAACATCCACCTATTCCGTTTTTGCTTTCTGGTGATGGTCCTTTCCCTGCCCATCATTACCTTGACCTATTTGCTGCTGGCCCTCTTCCAGACCATGGGGCATTTCACCTTGCAAGGCCGGCTGAGCCTGCTCTACAATCTGGCCCTGTGCGCGGTGTTGCTGCTGGCGCAAGACCGCCTTTCCTTGCGGGGGTTTGCAGTGGTCACATCGGTTGGCTGGCTGCTGCAGTTGGCCATGGTGCTTCCCAGCATGCGTCAGGAAGCGTATCGGTTTCGGCCAAAGCTGGCCTTTCGACAAGGGGGCTATGGTTCCTTTCTGCGCACAAGCGTGATGACCATGTATGTCTCCTCCCTGTTCCTGCTGTGCTATTTGGTGAACACCCGGTTTGCAACTGCCGGGGTAGAGGGGACTGTAACCGGCTTTTTTTATGCCGAACGGTTGTATGAGCCCCTGTCCACGGCGCTCATTTACAGTGCCGGCATTGTCCTGTTTCCCAACTTCAGCCAAAAGTACGCAGAGATGGAGGAGCCGGCGTACCGAGAGTATGTCATTCGGATCCTCAAAAACACCTTGCTGGTGATGCTCCCGGTCTCCCTGCTCTTTGGAGCTTTTGGAACCCCAGTGATCCGGGTGCTGTTTGAGGGTGGCGATTTCAATACACACAATGCTCTCCTAAGCGGCGGGGTGTTTTCGATGTACACGTTGGGGCTGGCTGGTTTTTTGATCCTGGACTTGCTGAGCAAGGCCTATTTTGCCATGGGGAGGCCCTTGCCCCCCATCGGGATGGCCACGGCGGTCTTGGGGATCTGCGTGGGCTCCAACGCGCTGTTCGCCCATTTTATGCCGGCGTGGCCGCAGCTGCTGGCCTTTGGGACGTCGGCGGGCTTTCTGCTGGTGGGGGGCGTTGCGTATTTCCAGTTTGCCCGGAAAGGGGGCCTTACCCTCCCCAGGAAACCTCTGTTTCGCTGCTGCGGGTTTTCCCTGGGGATTGGGGGCTTGGCTTGGGCGGTGTACCACCTGCAAGTGGCATCCATGGATTCCAAAGGGTGGATGGTTGTGGTTTGCAGCGCCGTAGGCGTGGGGTGCCTGTTGCTGTATGTGCTCCTCATGGGGCGCTGGCTGCCCACACGTAACGTATTGAGAAAACTATGGAGGCGAAATCGAACATGAAGCTCTCGTTCCGTTCCCTCGTTTGTCTGTGTTTGGCCGTCTGCGGCATTCTCTGCAGCGGGATCCTGTTGGGTGGACGCATCTCTGCCGAGGCAAAGGACCAGCAGGTCAGCGTGGCTTTTTCCCAGGACGACCTGGCCCTTCTGGCCCAAGAAAGCGGCCTTGCGGTGGAGACCTGGCGGGAAGCGCTCCAACAGGCGGGGATCTCCCACTGGATCGGCCAGGAGCCGGCTTCCTTCCTGCTGCCGGGGGAGGCGGTTGGTGCTGCCACCCAGGTGCCGCTGGCCCTGGTGGAAAACCATGACCGGACCAGCGTCCTTCTCCCAGAAGGGGTGGATTTGGAGACCTATGACGGCCCCATGGTGAAAACCTTGTATCTCTATGAGGATTATGCCAACCGCGCCACAGAGGGGGATGCCCAGGAGATCGAAAACCTGCTGTTCCGCGGGGTGGTTGACCGGGGCATGCGGCTGTTACTCCTGACCCCCTTCCGGACAGAGGCAGGGGACTATATCCTGGACCCTGGGGTGTATGTGACCTGTCTGGAAGATTTGGGCGCGCGCCTGGAAGCCCGCGGCCTAGCTCTGGGGGGGACCTTCTCCTGCCTGGAAACGGAGCCGGCGTCCCCCCTCCTCCTCTTGGGGGCGGGGCTGGTGCCTGTCCTGCTGGGGGTTTGGCTGGTGTGCCGCTGGTCCAAGCTGCAGGGCCGTGGCTGGATCCTGGTGGTGGTAGCCATGGTGGCATTGGCGGCCTTGTCACAGGTGCAGCCCGCATGGATGCAAAAGGGGCTGATGCTGCTCTCTGCGGTGGTCTTCCCCTGTGTGGCCGCCTGGTGGATTGCGCAGTTTGCCCGGCAGGTACCGTCCAGGCTCTCCCGGCATTGGCTGGCCTGGGATGGGATTCTGGCCATGGGGCTGGTCCTGGGGTGGAGCTTGCTGGGCGGGCTCCATGTGGCGGCCCTGATGGCGTCCCGGTCGTATTTGATGGGGGCACAGATCTTTTCCGGCGTGAAGGTGGCGCTGCTGCTGCCCATTGTCTTTGCTGCGCTGGGGCTGCTCTACGTTCTGCGGCAGGAGATTGTGGCGGCCTGGCGGAGAAGCTGGCTGCCCATTCTGTTGGCGGTGCTCCTGTTCGGCGGGATTTGCGGCGTCTTCCTGCTGCGGTCGGGGGACTGGTCGGGGCGCTTCTCCGGCCTGGAGACCACCCTGCGCAACGGGTTGGAGACGGCCTTTTATGCCCGCCCCCGCTCCAAGGAGCTCTTCCTGGCGGCGCCCTGCGTGCCGCTGTTCCTGTGGGCCTGCCGGAGGAAGGTGCTGTTCTTCCAGTTCTTCTGCGGCGTTGGGGTGTGTCTGGAGTGCGTTTCCGTGGTCAACACCTTCTGCCACGGGGTGGCGCCGGTGGGGGTGTCCCTGATCCGGTCGCTGCTGGGCGCGGGACTGGGGCTGTGCCTGGGCCTGGTGGCGGTTGCCATCGCAGAGGGGATCCTGCGCGTTTGGAGGGCCAAGGGGCAGGGAACCCTTTCCAAAGAATGAGAAATTGGATCCTTCTGGATCCTCATAGAAAAGGACGCACCCGCAACGCGGGGGCGTCCTTTTGGTGTTTTCTAAGTAGGGTCCTGCTTATCCCAGGTCGAACAGAATCCGGCTGTTGGGGTCAGCCATACGGACCAGGATGGCGGCCACCTCCGCCCGGGTGATGGGGGAGTTGGGGCGGAAGGTCCCCTGATCGTCATAACCGGACAGGATGCCCGCCCGGTAGAGCCGGTAGATGCCCGTGTCCGACCGGTACACATCGGGGATGGAGCCGTCGGGGACATTGTTGATCTCCAGCAGGGCGGAGTCTGGCAGGGCGTTGGCCAGGATGGAGGCGAACTCCTGCCGGGTGAGCTTGGCGTTCATGTCGGCAGGGGCGGCGTCCAGGATTCCCTGGCTCAGGGCATAGTCCAGGTAGGACTGGTACCACGGGGAGCTGCTGGCGAAGGTGCCGTCTCCGGTGAGGTAGAGCTTTCGCAGCCGGGCGGCCAAGGTGACTGTCTGGGCCATGGAGACCTGGTCGTTGGGGCTGAACTCGTCGGACTCGGTTCCGTTCATCAGGCCGTACTCATAGACTGCGGCCACGTTGTCATAGTACCAGGCGCTGGAGGGCACATCCCGGAAGTTGTTCCGGTACGAGTCCGTCTTGGTGATGCTGTGGCCTGTGGTGTCCCAATAGGCCACCAGGGTGTGGCCGTAGGTGCTTTTCATGGCAGTGCCGTTGGTGACCATCTCCCGCCCCTGGTTGGTGTGCCAGCCCAGGAAGGCGGCATTGCTCCGGGTGGGGGTGGGCAGGTCATAGGTGCTGTCCTGGTCCACCAGCTGGGACCCGGGGGAGACGGTACCGCCGTCGGCGTTATAGGTGATGGTAAGCATGTTGTCGTGGACGGTGAAGGTCTGCCATTCTGAGTTGGTGTAGGTCCACGGCGTCGTGTTGGCGTTGGCCGCCTGAACCCGTAGGCGGTAGGTGCCTGCGGGGAAGCGCTCCAACTGGAAGGGGGAGGTGGCGTAGAAATGGACCCGGTAGTTGGACTCCCAGGAACCGTCTGCGTTCTGCCGGTCTACATAGATGTTATAGTGGGTGGCCAGGTTGGCCGCGCCCCAGGAGACGGAGATGAGGTCCCCCTCCCCGTAGTCAGCGGACAGCGGGGTCACCGAGGGGGCGCCGGGGCCAGGGGTGGGCGTGTCGGGGAGGATGGTGTCCTCGCCGGAGGGGTTGGCCCGGAAATAGATGAGGCCGCCAATGGTGCCGTCATACTCTGACAAGAGCTTTTTGGAGGTGGCGCCGGGGTCGTAGAGCTGGGCGTCCTCGCCCACCACCCGCGCGATGGGGACGAAGTGGCCGCTGTAGTTGACCCGGGCGATGACATAGTAGCCGCTGCTGATCAGGTTGTTGACCTGGGACACCACGTCGCTGAAGGGCGTGGACGTGGAGAAGAAGGTCTGGTTGACGAAGTAGAACCGGGGGGAGGAATAGCGGGTGATCAGCCCGAAGGACAGCAAAGCATCCTGGGACCGGTCGGAGCTATGGCTGATGTATCCTTGGGCATCCAGCCAATCCCGCAGGGTGCCCGGGTTGAGGGAGGCAGGGTCATAGACCCCGGCGTGGCACATCAAAATGGCGATGGAAGTCACCAGGCAGCCGGAGCCTGCCATGGTGTGGAGATCCCCCAGGGCAGTGCTGCCCCAGGCGGGGTCTGCCTGCCGCCAGGTGGTGTAGTCGGTGCTGTAGGTTTTTCCCTGGTAGGTGGAGGTTCCTGCAGCGCTGGCCATGGGAAGCGGGAAGATGCCCAACAGCAACACCAACGTCAGAACCCAGGCCAGGATGCGTTTTCGTTTCACGGGAATATGCCTCCTTCGTGCGTGAGGATGGAACGGATGGTCTTCTTAGTATGGCATATTTTTGGAAAAATGTCCAGCTAATTGGGGGGAATTCCCCAGCTTTCACAACATTTCTTCAGAAAACGTACCTGCGGCAGGCAGGGAAAAGAGGCAAGAAAATCCCGGGGCTCCGCATTTCGGCGGGAGCCCCGGGAGAGAAGGAGCGGTCAGTTGATCTTCAGATTTTCCCAGAGGGTGTTCACATAGTCCAGCATGTCGTTGGAGAGGTTGCGGTAGGCCAGCTGGTTGTAGGCAGTGGCGAAGTCCTCCCCTTCGGGATAGAGGATGGCCATGGCCTCCTCGCCCATGTCGGCCTGATAGGTCTCGTTGTCATAGACGATGGAGTTGGGGGAGGCGTACCAGATGTACTCGGCGTTGGCGATGGCGGCCTCCTCGCCCAGCATGTAGTTGATGAAGATCTCCGCCAGCTCCTGGTTCTGGCAGCCGGTGGGGATGCACATGGCGTCCACAAAGTAGTTGGTGGGCTCGGGATAGTAGAACTGCAGGTCCACATTGTCTGCCTGGGCGTCTACCATGGTGAAGTAGTCCCCGGCGTAGTAGGCGCCGATGGCCGCTTCGCCGGACTCCAGCTTGTTGAAGATCTCATCCATCACGTAGGAGTTGACCAGGGGGCGCTGCTCCAGCAGGGAGTCCAGGGCCTGGTCCCACTGGGCGGTGTCGGTGGTGTTCACGTCGATGCCCAAGCGGTACATGGCGGTGCCGAAGGCGTCCCGGGAGTTGTTGAACTGGAGAATTTTGCCGCTGTACTTCTCGTTCCACATCAGGTCCCAGCTGCCCACGTCGGCCTCGTCCACCTGGTTGGCGTCATAGATGATGCCCACCACGCCGTAGGTGTAGGGGACGGAGTACTGGTCGTCGGGGTCATAGTACAGCCCGCGGAATTCGTCGGCGATGTACTGGTAGTTGGGGATGTTGTCAAAGTTCAGGGGCAGGAGCATGTCCTCCTCGACCAGCCGGGCGATCATATAGTCCGAGGGGATGATCACGTCATAGCTGACTGCGCCACTCTTGAGCTTGGCATACATGTCTTCGTTGCTGGCAAAGGTGGTGTAGTTGACGTTGACTTTCTGACCGTAGGTCTCTTCGTACCAGGTTTCGAAGGCCTCAATGGTGTCCAGCGAGCCGTCGGATCCATCGGAGATGTATTCGCCCCAGTTGTAGACGTTGAGGGTCAGGGTGTCGCCCCCGCCTCCGCCGCAGCCGGTGAGACACAGGCTGAGGGCAAGGACCAGGGCCAGTGCAAGGGCAGTGAGTTTCTTTTTCATGGGTTGTCCTCCTTTTCAATCTCTATGGTGTGGGAATGTGGTGTGATAAAGCCGCTTCCGCGGCAGGGAACATGGGGTTAGGATGGGCTGTGCTTCTTCTGCCGGCGCTTTTTGCGGGGGCTGGTCTCCACGTCCTCGCCGCTCCGGTCGGAGAGGTTGGTGACCAGCAGCAGGGCCAGGATGACGAAGAAGATCAGGGTGGCCAGGGCATACATCTTGGGGGTCACCGTCTTCTTGGTCATGCTGTAGATGCGGATGGGAAGGGTCTCAAACCCGTTGCCGCTGGTGAAATAGCTGATGACAAAGTCATCCAGGGAGAGGGTGAAGGACATGATCAGCCCCGTGAGGATGCCGGGGAAGATCTCCGGCAGCTCTACCTTGGCGAAGGCCCGCAAAGGGGTGCAGCCCAGGTCCATGGCGGCCTCGGGGAGGGCGGGGTCCATCTGCCGCAGCTTGGGCAGCACCTGGAGGATGACATAGGGCAGGCAGAAGGTGATGTGGGCGATGAGCATGGTGCCGAAGTTCAGGCTGGTGCGCATGCCGATGAGCCGGCCGAAGAAGACGAACATGAGCATCAGGGAGATGCCGGTGATGATCTCGGGGTTCACCATGGGCAGGTTGGTCACCGTGTTCATGGCGGCCTTCATGTACTTGCTGCGCAGCTTGTTGATGCCCACGGCGGCGGCGGTGCCCATGAGGGTGGAGAGCAGCGCAGCGCACAGGGCCAGGATCAGGGTGTTGCCCAGGGCCCCCAGGGTGTCCTCGTCGTGGAAGAGCTCCTTGTACCAGTACAGGGAGAACCCGTCCAGCACGGACAGGCTGTTGCCCCCGTTGAAGGAGAACACCAGCATGATGAGGATGGGGGCGAAGAGGAAGAGGAAGAGCAGGGCGGTGTAGAATTTGGCGATGGGTCTCATCTCTTACAGCCCCCCTTCCACGCGGCGGCCGGCCAGCTTGCGCATGACGGCCATGCAGACGAGCAGCAGGATCATCAGGACGAAGGCGATGGCAGCGGCAAAGTGCAGGTTGTTGGCCACATACTGCCCCTCGATCACGTCGCCGATAAGCATGATCTTGCCATCGCCCAGCTTTTGGGAGATGTAGAAGGTGCTCACCGAGGGGATCAGCACCATGGTGATGCCGGAGATCACCCCGGGCAGGCTCAGGGGCCAGATCACCCGCCGCAGCACCCCGAAACTGTTGCACCCCAGGTCCCGGGCGGCCTCGATAAGGCGCTCGTCCATCTTGGCCATGATGGAGTAGAGGGGGAGAATCATGTAGGGGATGTAGTCATAGACCATGCCGATGATGACGGCGGCCTCCGTGCCGATGATGTGGATGTTGGGCAGGTGGAGCAGGGTGAGGAAGTTGTTGAAGATGCCCGTGTCCTGGAGAATGGTCATCCAGGCGTAGGTGCGGATGAGGAAGTTCATCCACATGGGGATCATGATGATGGTGAGGAACACCTTTTGGGTGCGGGGCTTGGCCCGGGCCATGATGTAGGCCAGGGGATAGGCCAGCACCAGGCACACCAGGGTGGAGATGATGGCCAGTTTCAGGGACCGCCAGAAGATGAGCAGATACGTCCGCACCTCTTGGGTGGAGCCATCCTCCTGGATGATGTTGGAGGTGGACACGAAGAACCGTTGGATGTTCTCCAAGGTGAAGGCAAAGTTGTCGTCGGTAAACGCGTAGTAGGCCACAAAGACCAGGGGGACCAGAATGAACAGAACGGCCCAAATGGTGTAGGGGGTCAGGGAAAGATGCTCCGCCCGCAGGATACGCCGCCGGTCCCGGGTGAGGGTTTTGTTCATTCGTCGTCCTCCTCCGGGGCCTCGGAGAGCTCATCCAGCTCGTTGGAGAAGGAGGAGTAGTCCCCGTAGAGGTCCGAGTATTCCGACTTTCGCATGATGTGGATGGCGTCGGGTTCCAGCTGGATGCCAATGTGCTCGTCCACGTCCACAAAGTCGGTGGTTTGGATCATCCATTTGAAGCCGCCCACGTCGACGATGATCTCGTAGTGGACCCCCATGAAGGTGACGGAGGTCACCACGCCGGTGAGCTGGCCCTGCTCCACCGGGACGATGTCCACGTCCTCAGGCCGGACCACCACGTCCACCGGGACGTTTTTGCCGAAATCCTTGTCCAGGCAGGGGAAGGTCTGGCCGGAGAAGGCCACCTTGTAGTCCTCCAACATGATGCCGTCCAGGATGTTACTCTCCCCGATGAAGTCGGCCACAAAGGCGTTTTGGGGTTCGTTGTAGATGTCAATGGGGGTGCCGATCTGCTGGATCTTGCCCTCGGACATGACCACCACCGTGTCGGACATGGACAGGGCCTCCTCCTGGTCGTGGGTGACGAAGACGAAGGTGATGCCCGTCTGCTTCTGGATTTTTTTCAGCTCCACCTGCATGTCTTTGCGCAGCTTCAGGTCCAGGGCGCCCAGGGGCTCGTCCAGCAGCAGCACCTGGGGATGGGCCACCAGGGCCCGGGCAATGGCCACCCGCTGCTGCTGGCCGCCGGACAGGCGGGTGACGGAGCGGTTCTCAAACCCCTTCAGGGCCACCAGGGAGAGCATCTCGGTGACTTTGGCCTGAATCTCCTCCTTGGGGACCTTCTTCTCCCGCAGGGGGAAGGCCACGTTCTCAAAGACGTTCAGGTGGGGGAAGAGGGCGTACTTTTGGAACACCGTGTTCACGTTCCGCTTGTAGGGGGGGACGTCGTTGATTTTGTTGCCCAGGAAGACAATGTCCCCCTCGTCCGGGGTTTCGAAGCCGCCGATGAGGCGGAGCATGGTGGTTTTGCCACAGCCAGAGGGGCCTAAGAGGGTGATAAACTCATTGTCATAGATGTCCAGATTGACATTCTGAAGCACCGGGACCCCATCAAAGGATTTGGTGATGTTTTTTAGCTCGATGATTTTTTTCATACACATCCCTTTCCCAAAACACAAAAAAGTGACGGTACGCCGAAGGCATACAGTCACTTGAGAAAGCGCTCCACAAAACCGTCACAATTCCGGGCAGGGAAAGGGAAGGTGGAACATTGAGGTTGGAGAGTCTATATAGCAAAGAAACTTACTTTTACTACTCTTATTGACCATTTCACAAGTTTGCATGCCCGATGAGGCGCTGCGTGGTACCCCTCAGGGGAGTACTGGTACTGGTTTATAGTTACCAACTTATAAAACTTGGGCTTTGAACCCAATCAATAAGGCAACAGAAGTTGCCGCCGCATCATGCGGAACTCGGCATTCGACCCGGCTGTCCGTGTGGCCTTGGCCTTGGGGCAACTTGGCCCGTCCGGCGGTCGCGTCTTGCTTTGGAAAGACTCAAAAACCTGATGTTTCCAATTTAAGATGGGGGTATTCTATCAGAAAAAATCCCCCTTGTCAAGAAAAAAGAAATTCCGCCCTGAGAGGGCATCCGTCGCCAATTTCTTTCCCGATGTGGCAGAGTCTGTCCATTTATGATAGGATACCTTTGTTCAAACCTTGCAACAGAGAGGGGGCGCTGGCCATGGCCCAAAAACCACCGCATATTCAGGCGTTGCAGGAGGAATTCTTGGCCTGCCGGAAACTGTTCACCGCCTTGGGGGACGAGACCCGGCAGGAACTGCTGTGTGCCTTGCTGGCAGGCCCCTGCCAGGGAAGCCGTGGGGTGGAACTGGCGGAGAAAATCCACCTCTCCCGCCCGGCGGTCTCCCACCACCTGCAGATTCTCAAGGAGGCGGGCATTGTCCGGGCCCGGCGGGAGGGGACTTACATTTATTACTACTTAAATCCCCAGGACGGAGAGATCCAGCGGGTGCTGCGTCTCTTCCAGTCCATTCAGCAGGTGATGGCCTCTGCGCCAGACCGGGAAGGGGAACCATAACCCATTGCAGAAAGGGAGGAGAACCACGATGGAACTGTGGGAAGCCATGGAGCAGCGGCATTCGGTCCGGGCCTATCAGAACCGGCCCATTGCCGGGGAAGTGAAAGAGGAACTGGAGGCTTGGATCGCCCAATGCAACCGGGAAGGCGGGCTGCACATGCAGCTGATCCTGGACGAGCCCCGGGCATTTTCCGGGGGGATGGCCCGGTACGGCAAATTTTCCGGGGTGCGAAATTACATTGCGGTGGTTGGCCCCAAAGGCCCCGGGCTGGAGGAGGCCTGCGGCTATTACGGGGAAAAGGTGGTGCTGAAAGCCCAGCAGCTGGGGCTGAACACCTGCTGGGTGGCCCTCACCTACCGAAAGGTGAAGACCGCCTTTACCGTGGCCCCAGGGGAGAAACTCTGCCTGGTGATCGCCATCGGGTACGGGAAAACGGCAGGGCAGCCCCACCAGGGGAAACCGCTGGAAGCTGTGATGCAGAGCCCGGAGCCGGTGCCGGACTGGTTCCTCCACGGGGTGCAGGCGGCTTTGCTGGCCCCCACGGCCATGAACCAGCAGAAGTTCCGGTTCCAGCTGGAGGGCTCCGTGGTGCGGGCCACCCCCGGGCGGGGATTCTACACCAAAATCGATCTGGGCATCGCCAAGTACCACTTTGAACTCGGGGCGGCCCCCACCCCCTTTACCTGGGGATGAATCCCTCCGAACAAAACCAGCCGGCCCCCACGGGGGCCGGCTGGTTTCGGTTGAGAGAAGGGGGGTCAGTCTAAGGCCACGCCAGGGAAGTACTCCTCCACGAAGTCCACCCGGTCCACCGTCCAGGTGCGGCCGTTGAGGGGTTCGAGGCAGCCGGCGTCTGTGGTGAAGCGGAAGGTGAGCTGGTAGGAGCACAACGCCTGGCCAGAGGTGCGGCCATACCGCTTGTTGTCCTTGGCCCGGCCATACTTTCCATCCCCCAAAAGGGGATGGCCGGCGGCGGCAAACTGGGCCCGGATCTGGTGGGTGCGGCCGGTGACCAGGCGGCAGGCCACCAGGGACAGGCCGTTTCGCCGGGCCAGGGTACGGTAAAGGGTGACGGCGGTGCGCCCCCCAGGCACCGGTTTTTTGTGGACGGAGACCTGCTTTTTGACCTCATCTTTTAGAAGGTACCCCTCCAGCTTCCCCTCGGCGGGGGAAATGGAGCCCAGGATTAGGCAGAGGTAGGACTTCTCCACCTCCCGGTCCCGGATCTTTTGGTTCATGATCCGCAGGGTCTCGGCGTTCTTGGCGGCGATGACGATGCCGCCGGTGTTCCGGTCAATGCGGTTGCACAGGGCGGGGGCGAAGGCGTGCTCCTGGTAAGGGCTCCACTCCTTTTTCTGATAGAGGTAGGCCTGGATGTGGGTGATGAGGGTGTTGACCCGCTCCCCCTCGTCGGGGTGGACCACCAGCCCCGGCCGTTTGTTGACCAGGAGCAGGTTCTCATCCTCATAGAGGATGTCCAGCTGGGGCTTGAACACCGACAGGAAGGCGTTCTCCGGGGTGGGGGTGTCGAAAAACTCATCGTTGATGTAAAGCTGGAGCAGGTCCCCCTTGGCCAAACGGGTGTCCCGCTTGGCCCCCTTGCCGTTGAGCTTGACCCGCTTGATGCGGATGTATTTCTGGGCCAAAGGGGCCGGGAGAAGGGGGAGGGTTTTGGCCAGCCACCGGTCCAGCCGCTGGCCGGCGTCATTGGGGCCCACGGTGAATTCCCGCATGGAACCACAACCTTTCTGGGAATTTTTCTCTTGACGATGCGCCCCAATGGGTGTATTCTACTACTTTAGCGGCGATCTGAGAGGATGGGAAGGACATCTTTCCCAAATTATCGCCATTATACCATCTTTGGGGGAGAATTTGAAGAAAAGTATTTGACAAGCCTGCTTTTTTTTGTTAGAATACCCCCTGTACCATGTGAGGAGTATGCTATGCGACTGAATCTGCGGGAGATTATCCATGTGCCCGGCGCCAGCCTCCCCTTCCAGTTCCAACTGGATTTGAGCGGGGAGGATTTTTTCGGGGAGCATCCCATCCCCCGGCCGGTGACGGTGACAGGACACGTAAAAAACGTGGCGGATGTGCTGGTCCTGGAAGGGGAAGCCCGGTCTGTGCTGGACGAAACCTGTGACCGGTGCATGACCCGATTCAGCCGGGAGAAAGTGGTTCCCCTCCAGTTCCTGCTGGCGGAAACGCTGGAGAACGAGGAGGAGGACGACATTGTCCTCCTGGAAAACGGCGAGGTGGACGTGGGCCAGCTGGCTTACACCGCCTTCATCCTAAACATGGACACGAAACACTTGTGCTCAGAAGACTGCAAGGGACTTTGCCCCGGCTGTGGCGTCAACCTCAATGTGGAGCCCTGCCGGTGTAAGAAGCAGGCCGATCCCAGATGGGCCGCTCTCGAGCAGCTACTTAATAAAAACTGAGTAGTACCCAATCCACTTTGCCCGACAGGGCATCACCAAGGAGGTGTCTCGAAATGGCGGTTCCGAAGAGTAAAGTCTCGAAGCAGAGACGGGATAAGCGGCGTGCCAACTGGAAGCTGGCAGCTCCCGCAGTCACGACCTGCCCCAAGTGCGGCGCGTTCCGGCTGCCCCACCGGCTGTGCAAGGCCTGCATGACCTATGACGGCAAGGTGTTTGGTCAGGTCCAGGCTCAGGCCCAGCAGGAGAACTAATCGAGAAAAAGAAAGAGGGGTGCCGCCCCTCTTCTTTTTTTCCCTTTTTCCGGGGCAGCGGCCTGCCCCGGCCATCCACATCTCGGAAGGAGGGACCCCCCGTGGCCCGCACCCAAATCCAATCCGTCACCCCGGGCGGACCTGCCCATCAGGCGGGGGTCCGCCCGGGGGAGACGCTGGTCGCCATCAACGGCCACCCCATTGTGGACGTGCTGGACTACAAATACTATTCCTATGACCCCGACCTCACCCTCACCCTGCGCACCGAAGCGGGGGAGCGGACGGTGGAGCTGTCCAAAGACGTGGGGGAGGATCTGGGCCTGGAGTTTGCCACCTACCTCATGGACCGGGCCCGGTCCTGCGCCAACCACTGCGTGTTCTGCTTTGTGGACCAGATGCCGAAAGGCATGCGGGACACCCTATATTTTAAGGACGACGATGCCCGCCTGTCCTTCCTCATGGGCAACTACATTACCCTCACCAACCTCAGCCGGCGGGAACTGCAGCGGATCTGTGATCTGCACATCTCCCCCATCAACATCTCCGTCCATGCCACGGACCCGGAGGTCCGCCGCCTGCTGCTGGGCAACCAGCGGCGGGGGGGAGAGTGCCTGGAGCATATGCGCACCTTTGCCCAGGCGGGAATCGTGATGAACTGCCAGATTGTGGCCTGCCCGGGCCTCAACGACGGGGCGGTTCTGCAGCAAAGCATGGAGGAGTTGGCGGCCCTCTATCCCCAGGTGAAGAGTGTGTCGGTGGTTCCGGTGGGCCTGACCCGCCACCGCCAAGGGCTCTACCCCCTGCGGCCCTACACGGAAGGGGAGGCCCAAGGGGTGGTGGACCAGGTGGAGGCCTTCGCGGCCCAGTGCCTGGCGGAGAAAGGGAGCCGGATCTTCTGGTGCTCCGACGAGTTCTACCTCCAGGCGGGACGGGCCCTGCCGGAGGATGACTTCTACGAGGAGTACACCCAGCTGGAAAACGGCGTGGGGATGCTCCGCCTGCTGGAAACCGAGCTGAAGGGCGCCGTGATGACAGCGCCGGAGGAGATCCCCCCCGTGGCCCCCTTTTCCATCGCCACCGGGGTGGCAGCGGCCCCTTTCCTGGGAGAAATCATTGACAGAGCGGCGGCAAAATGCCATACTAAGTTAGACTATTCCGTCTACCCCGTGGTAAACCACTTTTTTGGAGAGACCATCACGGTGGCGGGCCTGCTCACCGGGCAGGACTTGCTGGCCCAGCTCAAGGGGAAGCGCTTGGGCACCCGGGTCCTTCTGCCCCAAAACACCCTCCGCCACGGGGAGACGGTCTTCCTGGATGATATGACCGTGGAGGAACTCTCCCAGGGCCTGGGGGTGCCGGTGATCCCCGTGGAGCAGGACGGCTTTGCCCTGTTTGAAACCATTTTTGGGGTGTGAGCGCCCCGGAACCATCCGTCATTCCAACCCAAAAGGAGGTTATTTGAATGGCAAAACCTCTGGTAGCCATCGTGGGCCGGCCCAATGTGGGCAAGTCCATGCTGTTTAATAAGTTGGTGGGCCGCCGGCTCTCCATTGTGGAGGACACCCCTGGCGTCACCCGGGACCGGCTGTACGCCGAGTGCGAGTGGCGGGGGCGGGCCTTTGACATTGTGGACACCGGCGGCATCGAGCCGGGTACCACCACCCAGATCCTCTCCTTCATGCGCAAGCAGGCGGAGATCGCCATCCAGAACGCCACGGTGATCGTCTTCCTCTGTGACATCAAGACCGGGCTCACCGCCGCCGACCAGGACGTGGCCAACATGCTCCTTCGGGCCCGGAAGCCGGTGGTGCTGGCGGTGAACAAGATGGACCAGGTGGGCATGACCAACCCGGACATCTATGAGTTCTATAACCTGGGCCTGGGGGACCCCATCGCCGTCTCCGCCGTCCACGGCCACGGCACCGGGGACCTGCTGGACGCCTGCTTTGAACACTTCCCCCCCGAGGAGGAGGAAGAGGAGGACACCGACCTCATCAAAGTGGCGGTCATCGGCAAGCCCAACGTGGGCAAGTCCTCCCTCATCAACCGGATTCTGGGGGAGGAGCGGGTCATCGTCTCCGACATGGCAGGCACCACCCGGGATGCGGTGGACAGCTATTTCGAGAACGAAACCGGCAAGTTCCTGTTCATCGACACCGCCGGCATGCGAAAGAAGGCCAAGGTCACCGACCAGATCGAGAAGTTCTCCGTCCTCCGGGCGGCCATGGCCATTGAGCGGTCCAACGTGTGCCTCATTATGATCGACGCCAACGAAGGGGTCACAGAGCAGGACACCAAGGTGGCCGGCATGGCCCACGAGGCGGGGAAGGCCTGCATCATCGTGGTCAACAAGTGGGACGCGGTGGAAAAAGACGACAAGACCATGGACAAAATGCGCCAGGATATCCGCCGGGACCTGGCCTACATGACCTATGCCCCCATCGTGTTCATCTCCGCCCTCACCGGCCAGCGGGTGGACCGCCTCTTCCAGCTCATCAAATACGTGGATGACCAGGCGGCCATGCGCATCACCACCGGGATGCTCAACAGCTTCCTGGCCGATGCCACGGCCCGGGTGCAGCCCCCCACGGACAAGGGGCGGCGGCTGAAAATCTACTACATGACCCAGGCCGGCATCCGCCCGCCCCATTTCGTGTTCTTCTGCAACGACGCCAAGCTCTTCCACTTCTCCTACCAGCGGTATCTGGAAAACCAGGTCCGCGCCACCTTCGGCTTGGAGGGCACCCCCATCCGGCTGACCGTCCGCCAGCGGGGCGACAAGGAGGAGTAAGCGCATGGGTCTCACAGAACATACCGTTTCCCTGCTGGCGTCCTGGGGCGCCAGCGCCATTCTGCCTGCCGTGGTGACGGCGGTGATCGCCTACTTCTGCGGCTGCTTCAACGGGGCGGTGATCGTCTCCAAGTACATTCTCCGGGACGATGTCCGGGGCCACGGCAGCGGCAACGCGGGGCTGACCAACTTTTACCGCACCTTCGGCGGCCCCCTCACCTTCGTGGTGATCCTCACCGACGTGCTCAAAGCGGTGGTGGCGGTGCTGGTGGGGGTGTGGCTCACCGGCCAGCTGCTGCCCATTGGCAGCGGGGCGGCCCAAACCACCGCCACCGCCCTGGCGGAGTACTGGTCGGGGCTGTTCTGCCTGCTGGGGCACATGTTCCCCTGCATGTTCCAGTTTAAAGGGGGGAAGGGGATCCTCTCCGGCGGCACCATCGCCATCATGATTGACTGGCGGGTGGCCCTGGTGGTGTGGGGCTGCTTCCTGGTGCTGGCAGTGCTCACCCGGTATGTGTCCCTGGGGTCCAGCTCCACCGGGGTGGCCTTGCCCATTGTCACCTGGGTGGTGTATCAGGACGGGCTCCTGCTGCTGCTGTCCCTGGTGATCGGCGGGCTCATCGTCTGGAAGCACCGGGGCAACCTGCAGCGCCTGGCAGCGGGGACCGAGTCCAAGTTCCATTTCCATCGAAGTTAATGCCAGTGCCCTCCCAGGGCCTGGGCGGGAAACCATAGAAATGAGGTGCCAGTGATGAAGATTGCTGTGTTGGGCAGCGGCGGATGGGGGACAGCCCTGGCCATGCTGCTGGAAGAAAACGGCCACCAGGTCACCCTGTGGTCCTATCTGGAGCAGGAGTCCAAGCAGCTCCAAGCCACGGGGGAAAACCCCCTGCTGCCTGGGGTGAAGCTGCCGGCGGGCCTGTCCTACACCTGGGACTTGGACTGCGTGGTGGGCAGCGACGTGGTGGTGATGGCCACCCCCTCCTTCGGGGTGCGGTCCACCGCAGAGCAGATTGCCGGCCGGCTCTCCCCGGGGACCGTTTTGGTCTCGGTGTCAAAGGGGATTGAAAAGGGCACGTTCCTGCGGATGAGCCAGATCATCCGGGAGGCCACCGGGGACCGCTTCCCGGTGGTGACCCTGTCCGGCCCCTCCCACGCCGAGGAGGTGGCCCGCAAGGTCCCCACCGCGGTGGTCTCCGCCAGCCCGGACCGGGCTGCGGCAGAACAGGTGCAGGACCTCTTCCTCAACGACCACTTCCGCGTCTACAGCAGCAGCGACGTGGTGGGGGTAGAGCTGGGGGCCGCCCTGAAAAACGTCATGGCCCTGTGCACCGGCTGCTGCACCGGCATGGGGTATGGGGACAATACCAAGGCCATGCTCATGACCCGGGGCCTGGCGGAGATGGCCCGCCTGGGGGTGGCCCTAGGCGGCCAGCGGGAGACCTTTGCCGGCCTGGCCGGGATGGGGGACCTCATCGTCACCTGCACCTCCATGAACTCCCGGAACTACCGGGCAGGCATTCTCATCGGCCAAGGGGTCCCCGTTCCGGAAGCCATTGCAAAGATCGGCGCCGTGGTGGAGGGGTACTACGCCGTGGACGCCGCCCGCGCCCTGGCCCAGAAGGTGGGGGTGGAGATGCCCATCACCGAGGCGGCCTACGAGGTGCTCTACCAGGGCCGGGATCCCAAGGAGGCCATCCTCACCCTCATGCGGCGGGAAAAGCGGCACGAGATCGAGGAGACCTGGGGATAACCGGGCCCAAAACCACCAGGGCAGAGGAACGGGCCTCAGCTCCAGACCCGTTGCCCCTGGAAAGAAGCGAAATTCTGTGCGGCTTTTTTTGGAAATCTGGAAAATAAGGCTTGCTTTTTTCGGCGGATTCTGGTATTATACTAACCGATGCTTTTTTAGTAATATACACATGGGCGCTCTGCCGCCTGTGGAGTCATAAAACAGCGAGGAGGTTCAAGCGAATGGCTAAATGTGAATTTTGTAACAAGGGCGTTGTGTTCGGCATTCAGGTTTCCCACTCTCACCGCCGCTCCAACCGTCCCTGGAAGCCCAACGTAAAGCGCGTGAAGGCGATCGTCAACGGCACCCCGAAGCACGTCTACGTGTGCACCCACTGCCTCCGTTCGGGCAAAGTTACCCGCGCTGTGTAATTGAAAACGTACGCTTCTTAAAAAGCACAGGCTAGGAAATGGCCTGTGCTTTTTGCATGGTTGGGGTCCCGGGGGCCGGCGCGGGGCAAGCCCTCTCTTGCCAAGGCTCCCCTGGCTATGGTATAATACCCCATATTATAACAAAGGCCCTGCCCGGCCGCCCCGGCCTGGCACCGTGGAAGAGGAGGAACCATGGCATATCAGTCGTCCATCAAACTGACCAAAGTGGTCGAGCGGTTTGAGCTGGAAGTGCTCAATGCCGGCAAGAATTATGACCACTGCCTTGTGCGCGCCGATGACATCAACCGCCCTGCCCTGCAAATTCTCGGCTTTTTCGACTACTTTGCCCCCGACCGGATCCAGGTCATCGGCAAGGTGGAGTGGACCTACTTGAACAACCAAAGTCCAGAGGAGCGTCAGAAATGTTTTGATGCGTTCTTCAAATTCCCCATCCCCGCTCTGATCCTCACCCGTAGCCTGACCCCCTTCCCTGAGCTGATGGAGATGGCGGTGAAGCATAAGCGGACCGTCCTGCGCAGTGAGGAGGATACCTCCCTCTTCATCCCCAACCTCACCGATTGGCTGAAGGCTCGCCTTTCCCCCCGGATCACCCGCCATGGCGTGTTGGTGGACGTGTACGGCGAAGGCGTGCTCCTGATGGGCGAGTCCGGCGTCGGTAAGAGCGAGACCGCCGTGGAGCTGGTCAAGCGGGGCCACCGCCTGGTGGCGGACGACGCGGTGGAGATCCGCCACATCGGCACCCGCCTGGTGGGCTCTGCCCCGGAACTCATCCGGCACTATATTGAGCTGCGGGGTATCGGCGTGGTGGACATCCAGCAGCTCTTCGGCATGTCCGCCGTGCTGGAGGAGCAGGCCATCAACCTGGTGGTCAACCTGGAGCAGTGGAACGACCAGGTCTTTTACGACCGCCTGGGCACCAATGAGGAGTTCACCACCATCCTGGACATGAAGATCCCCTCCATCACCATCCCCATCAAACCCGGCCGGAACCTGGCCATCATCATTGAGGTGGCCGCCATGAACAACCGCCATAAGCGCATGGGCTACAACGCTGCCCAGGAGTTTGCCAAGCAGCTGGATGCCCACTTCGAGCAGATGATGCTGGACTCCCAGCTGGACGCGGCGGACGACTATGACGAGTATGAGAGCTTGCACAGTGACGAGGAGGAGACAGATTGAAACGACACCATATGTTCCGTCTGCTGGCGCTGACTTTGGTTTTCACCATGGTCCTAGGGCTGGTTTCCTGTGGGAACCAGCCCCAGCAACAGAGCCAAACCGACACAGGGACCGAGACCAGCGGACAGGCCGAAGGGGTCAACCTCAACTACGGCATCTCCAATTCCTGGGACTCCCTGATGCCCTACTACAGCGTTTCCGGCAGCAACTATTCCCGGATCATCTACGACAAGCTCTATGACCGCCTGGCTTACATTCAGCCCGACGGCACCTGCTCTCCCCGGGCGGCCACCAGCTGGGAGAGCGCCGATGACGGGTATGCCATCCTGTTCCACCTGGATGAAGGGGCCGCTTTCCACGACGGAACCCCCGTCACCGCCCAGCATTGGGTGGACACCATCGCCCTGGTGACCAACCCTGCCTGCAACGTCCTGGGGCGGGATACCTTTGCCGGCCTCACCGGCACCGACGAGATCGGCGCTGCCATCGAAGGGGAGAACCTGGGGGCCGAGGCGGTGGACGAGTATACCCTGAAGCTCACCTTTGACAATCCCGTTGTCCCGGAAGAGTTTCTGGTGGAGTATAACCGGGACATCTATGTCCTGCCCACCCACCTGCTGACGGACATCGCCCCGGAGGATTTGGTCACCAGCGACTTCTGGCAGAACCCCGTGGGCTCCGGCCCTTGCCAGTTCGTCTCCGAGGTTTCCGGCAGCACCCTGGTGCTGTCGGCCAACAAGGACTACCAGCTGGGGGCCCCAGGGTTTGACACCCTGACCATCACCGTGATGGACAAGGCAAACCTCCTCACCGCCCTCATCGCCGGGGACCTGGACTACTACACCTTCGGCGGAAGCATCTCGGAAGAGAACCGCCCCGTGGCGGAGCAGGCCGGCTTCACCGTGGGGGAGGGGACGGTGCCCAGCACCTTCTATGAACTGATGATCAACAACGAGACGGTGGACAGCGCCGACCTGCGCCACGCCATCGAGAAGGCCCTGGACAAGGAGTTGCTGTGCCAGCAGAACACCGGTTCCCTGGGTACGGTGACCAACACCAGCATCCTGCCGGGAACGGAGTACTCCCGGCCAGCAGGGGAGAGCGCCTACGACCCTGAAGGGGCCAAGGAACTGCTGGCCCAGGCCGGGTACGATGGGGAGACCTTCACCCTGGCCTGCACCAGCCAGCGGGCCAGCCTAGCCGCCCTGATCCAGCAAAACCTGGCGGATGTGGGGATCCAGGTGGAGATTGAGACGGTGGACTCTGCGACCATGTTCGCCGGCATGAGCGACGGCACCTACGACCTGGCCGTGGCCAGCCACACCCCCACCAGCCTGCCCCTGTGGTTCACCGGCAGCCGGTTCACCGCGGACAACAACCTCTTCCGGGTGCCCGACCTGAGCCAGTACACCACCCTGCTCACCGCCCTGGAGGAGGAGACCAACGAGACCGCCCGCATCGACCTGGTGGACGAGTGGGAAGCCCTCTTGAACCAGGAGATGCCCTTTATCCCCCTGTGGTTCTCCTATGCCCTGCATGTGCAGTCCAAGACGGTCACCGGCATTGACTATGCCGCCGCGGCCTGCTGCAACGAAAACGTGTGGCAGTGGGAGATGACCCAGGCATAACCGGGGCCCGCACCATTATTTTGTAACCTCCGTAAGGCCGCCTGCCGCGGCCTGTGCCCTCCGGGGCCGGAAGTGTAGGAGGAATTTTCTTTGGCAAACTATATCGTAAAACGTGTGTTGGGTGCGATCCCGGTGTTTTTCGGCATCACCCTTCTGGTATTCATTCTCATCAATATGGCCCCTGCCACCATTGCGGATTTGGCAGGGGGAGAAGACGCCTCCAGCGCGGCCGCCCAGGCCGCGCTGGAGGCAAATCTCGGTCTGGACAAACCTCTCCCGGTCCGTTACCTGCTGTGGTTGGGGGAGCTGCTCACCGGCGACCTAGGCCAGTCCTACCGCACCGGGCAGCCGGTGCTGGACATGGTGGCCCAGCGGGTGGCCCCCTCCCTGATCCTCACAGGCACTGGGGTGGCCGCAGCGGTGCTCATCGGCATCCCTCTGGGGGTGATGGCGGCCTGGAAACCCCACTCCCGGTGGAGTAAGCTGGCAGGGGGGCTGACCCTTTTGAGCTTTAGTGCGCCGGGATTCTTCCTGTGTATCCTGGGCATCTTCCTCTTCTCCGTGGTGCTGGGGTGGCTCCCGGCTGCGGGGATGTATTCCGCCGGCAGCGGCGGGAGCGTAGGGGACCTGCTGCACCACTTGCTGCTCCCGGCTGCGGTGGTGTGTGTGAGCAGTTTGGGCAGCCTGGTCCGCCAGACCGCCACCGCCTGCGGGGAAGTTTTGGGGGAGGACTACATCCGCACCGCCCGGGCCAAGGGCCTGCCGGAGTGGGCGGTGGTGTGGAAGCACGGCTTCCGCACGGCCTTGCTGCCGGTGGTCACTACGATCTTAAACCACATTCCCCACATCATCGGCGGTTCCCTGGTGGTGGAGCGGATCTTCGGCTGGCCAGGGATGGGGAGCCTTCTCTTCAACTCGGTGTCCAGCCGGGACTATACGGTGGTGATGGGGGTCACCGTCCTCATCGCCTTGGCGGTGCTGGCCACGGGGATCCTCATGGACATCGTCTACCGCCTGGTGGACCCAGGGGTGGGCTGGGGAGGTGGCAAGCCATGAAAAAGACACACCCCATCCTCCGGGCCTTTTGGGCCGACCGCCGGGCGGCCGCCGCCGCTGTGTTCCTGGGGGTGGAAATTCTGGTGGTGCTCCTCCTCCCCCTGTTTCTGGGGCAGGACCCCAACCTCACCGACCGGGAAGCGGGTTTCTGGGCCCCTCCCAGCAGCCAGCACCTGCTGGGGACCGACGACGTGGGCCGGGATATCTTTGCCCGCCTCCTCTATGGGGGGCGGACCTCCCTGCTGGTGGGGTTTGCCTCCGCCGCCCTGGGGGCGGTGCTGGGGGTCCCCTTGGGCCTTTTGGCGGGGTATAAGGGGGGAAAGTGGGAATACTGGATCATGCGGGCCTGCGACACCTTCCAGTCCTTCCCCAGCATCATCCTGGTGCTGGCCATCGTGAACCTGGTGGGGCCCTCGGTGTGGAACATCATCCTGGTCATTGGCGGCCTGGGGTGGGCCTCAGTGGCCCGGCTGGTGTACAGCGGCACCCTCAGCGCCAAAAAGGCGGAGTATGTGGAGGCCTCCCGGGTGCTGGGGGCCACGGACCGGGACATTCTCTTTCGCACCATTCTGCCCAACGTGGTCTCCCCTGTGTGGGCGGCGCTGCCCCTGAAGGTGGTGCGGGCCATCCTGTCGGAGTCCAGCCTGAGCTTTCTGGGGGTGGGCCTGCGCACGCCGGAGGCCTCCTGGGGGAACATGGCCCAGTGCGCCATGGAGCTGGTGAACCTCACCACCCGTCCCTGGGCGTGGATCCCGCCGGGGCTGTGCATTGTGGCCACCGCGCTGGCCCTGCTGCTGGTGGGGGAGGGGCTGCGAAAGGCGCTGCACCCCCGGCAGCAAGGGTAAATGGGAGTTGCCTTTTCCCATGCATTTGGTGTACAATAGGCAGGTACGAGGAATGCCAAAGGAAATGACAGCCAAATGGAGGTGCTGCCCTATGAGAAAGACCAAAATTATCTGCACCCTGGGTCCGTCCACGGACTCCCCGGAAATCTTGGAGGCCATGATGAAAAGCGGCATGGATGTGGCCCGCTTCAACTTCTCCCATGGCACCCACGAGGACCACAAGCGCCGGCTGGAGATGCTCAAAGACCTGCGCAAAAAACTGAACATCCCGGTGGCCGCCCTGCTGGACACCAAGGGACCGGAGATCCGCCTGAAGACCTTTGAAAAGGGAGAGGTGTACCTGGAGACCGGCCAGCACTTTACCCTCACCGCCCGGGAGGTCACCGGCACCCGGGAGATTTGCAGCGTCACCTATAAAAACCTGGCCCAGGATGTGCGCCTGGGCAGCCAGGTTATGCTGGATGACGGCCTGATCAGCATGAAAGTGGTGGAGAAGACGGAGACCGACGTGATCTGCCGGGTGGAGAACGGCGGCGCGGTCAAGGACCGCAAGGGGGTCAACGTCCCCGGCGTCCACCTGTCCATGCCCTATATGAGCGCCCAGGACCGGGCGGATATCCGCTTCGGCATCGAGGAGGGGTTTGACTTTATCGCCGCCTCCTTCTGCCGCACCGCCCAGGATGCCATGGAGATCCGCCGGATGCTGGATGAAAACCACTCCAACATGCGCATCATCGCCAAACTGGAAAACCAGGAGGGCGTGAACAACGTGGACGAGATCCTGGCCGTGGTGGACGGTGTGATGATCGCCCGGGGAGACATGGGGGTGGAGATTGACTTCACCGAGATCCCCGTGATCCAGAAGGACATCATTGCCTACACCCTGGGCTATGGCAAACACGTCATCACCGCCACCCAGATGCTGGACAGTATGATCACCAACCCCCGCCCCACTCGGGCGGAGATCACCGACGTGGCCAATGCCGTCTACGATGGCACCTCGGCCATCATGCTCTCCGGGGAAACTGCCGCCGGCAAGTACCCCGTGGAGGCGGTAAAAACCATGGCCGCCATCGCCGAGCGGACGGAGGCGGACATCAACTATTTCGGCCGGATGCGCAACATGACGCCGGACATCCGGCTGGGCATCGGCGGGGCCACCGCCCACGCCGCCTGCACCACCGCGACGGATACCAACGCCTCCGCCATCATCACCGTCACCAAGAGCGGGGCCACCCCCCGGCTCATCAGCCGGTTCCGGCCGGAGACCCCCATCATTGCCTGCGTCATGGATGAACCGGTGCAGCGGCAGCTCTCCCTCACCTGGGGGGTGAAGCCCCTTATCATGCCGTACGTCCAGAGCACCGATGAGATGATTGAAGGCTCTGTGGCCGTGGCCAAGGAGGCAGGGCTCATCCACGATGGGGAGATTGCGGTGGTCACCGCCGGCGTCCCTGCGGGCATTGCCGGCACCACCAACATGATTAAGGTCCACCTGGTGGGCAGCAGCCTCATCAGCGGCGCTGGCGTGGGCAATGAGAACGTGAAGGGCGTCCTCTGCGTCTGCCGGACCTTGGAGGACGTGAAGCAGAAGTTCCGCCCCGGCATGATCCTGGTGGTGCCCCACACCAACAACGAGATGCTCCCCTACATCCGGGACGCCATCGGCGTCATCACGGAGGAGAACGGCATGGGCAGCCACGCTGCCGTGGTGGGGTTGAGCCTGAACAAGGCCGTCATTGTGGGGGCCATTGGCGCCACCCGCACCCTGCAGGATGGGATGAAGGTCTCCATGGACTGCCGGCAGGGGTCGGTGCAGAGCCTGGCAGAGTAATGGAAATATGAGAAAAAACACACCGTGGGAAGGGGTTTCCACGGTGTGTTTTTTTGATTTTAGGAACAAGAAACAATGGCGGCTTGCGGACAGTTCCGCAAGCCGCAGGTTACTCTTTCATCGTTTCTACCAATCGGATTAAGGCTTCTGCTTGCTGTTCACGCAAGCCATCCAGGTGGAGAACCTGGCTTTTTTTCTGTTGAGGAAACACTAGGGCGTCCACCGAAAAGTCCAGCAGGGTCATCATTTGAAAAAGGAGGGGGACGGAGGGTTTCCGACGGGATCCTTCGATGTTGGCCAAATGGACCGGGGTAATGTCCAGCATTTCTGCGAACGTCTCCTGGGTATATCCTTTCTTCATCCGGGCAGCGCGGATGGTGTCGCCGAGGCGATCAATGGCTGGGGTCATGGGGTCATCTCCTTGTGCCTTAATCTTAAAGATTAAAATAGGACTTGCAAATATTCTTAAAGAATGGTATGATATAATCACAGAGAAAATATAGAGAGGGAGGAGAACGCGTAGCGTATCGTTGTGTTGATGCCTGTAATTGTGGGAATGGGGTCATCAGTTTTCTCCAGGAAAGGAAACAGCCTGTGCGTACGATGAATATTTTCTAATTCTGTAAGTGTGACAGGAGGGAGTTTCTGACTATGTGTGGAAAGGCTTAGGGATCAGTGGGTTGCCGGATTAGTATGGATTAAAATCACGATTACAATCATTGACTGTATTATAGAGAGGAGAAGAGCAATGAGTTGTCCCTATTATACTTGGAGGTCTGATTTTTACTGTACCAAGCAGCACAACTATGTGAATGAAGACGTTTATTACAAGTATTGTCGGAATTACGATTATAGTGGTTGTCCAGTTTACGGTGATGCAGGTAGTAGCACCGGGTGTTTCCTGACATCAGCCTGCGTGGAGGCAATGAATCTCCCGGATGACTGTGAGGAACTGATGATTCTCCGTAAATTCCGGGATACGTGGCTTGTAAAACAGCCAGGAGGGCAGGCAGAGATTCGGGAATATTATCGAATTGCACCGGAAATCGTGAACACGATTCAAAGGCGAGAAGATAGACAACAGATATTCCAGAGAATTTACGACGACGTGGTATGTCCGTGTGTCTTGCGGATCAAACAAAAACAATATCACAAAGCGTGGAAAAGATATCGGAATATGGTAGAAACGCTCAAAAAAGAATATGGTTAATGAAGATGATAGACCGCTCACAAGGCGAACTATCGATTGAGAAATGATTAGGGGGAGGAAACGTGGATTTAGTACGACAAGTGATAAGTTTTCTGGACGGTAATCATTGGACCTATCACAAAGAGAACGGGTGGCCAGAGGGGATGCATGTGTTCGAACTCAGTTTTATATTGGAGGGGATAACCGTTAAGATGAAAGTGAAAATAGATGAAGAACGGAAGGCGTGCATTATCACTGGATTCTTTCCGATTCTCGTGGACCCGGTATATAGCTACCCCTTGTGTCAGCTCATTGCAAAAGAAAATCGTTCTAAATTGTTTGGTGCACTAGAGTACGATGAGAGAAACGGAGAACTCACTTACGAATATACATATCCTGCAGGCCGCGGCATCGATTATGAGGAGTTCGAAAAAATGTTCTATATCGTATTAAAAATGGTTTCGGATGAGTACAAAGTGCTGAGGGGATGTTGTCAAGGACGATTTACAAAACAGGAAGTCAGCGAAATCGCAAAAAAAATACAAGGTTTGGTAAATGACATTGTAAGATAACACAACCGAAGGATAAGTAATTTAGGGAGGGGCTTATGGGAATTTTTGATACATTGAAAGAAATGAAAGCACGATATGACGAGGGTGTAGAAGAGAAGAGAAAAAGAGAAGCAGAGAGAATACAACGTGAGAGGCAAGAACGAGAGAGAAAGAAAAGAGAGGCAGAAGAGAAGGAACGAATGATTCTGGACAAGTTGGCTTCAGGAGAGCTCATGCAGTCCCTGCTTTACCATTGTCAGACGATCTCTTGGTTGGGAGAGTCTCAGGGGAGTTGGGATTCCAATCGTAGACAGTTTATCATAACTCCAGTTGCTTTGATTGTGAATAACCATGATACTGATGTGATGTTTCGTTGCTTAGAAGAAGTGGAAGCAATTGGAGGAAAGAAATTTCGTTACTCACTCCATCGAGAATTTAAACCGGTTATGGATCCGGGAGGAAATTGGATTCGTATGCCGACAAGTGAGACCATAGAGAACGATTATCAAATGGAAAAATATGAAAATAATGATGGGTTCCAATGGATTGCAATATTTTTTGAGACCTATGGATACAACACTATTACGGAAACCGATACACTGCGGCATTTTGCGATGGCACTGCGTAGAGAGATTGCAAAACAGTATCCAACAGGGATGGCCTCCGAAATGAGAAAGAATGCCTATGGGTTTTGGTGGTTCGAAATTGTAGTGGAACCCAAAAAGCAAAAATCGGTTCTGTAAAACGGGAGAACGATAGTCTTCCTCTCCCTCTTGACATTCTCCCCCCGCAAGCATATAATACCCTCGTTAGAACACAGGCACCGACGGGAACCTTGCCGGCCCCGGGGCCCAGAGAGGGGAAGCCATAGGCTGAAAACTTCCCCGCCGCCACAGCCGGACCAAGCACCCTCCCTGAGCCGCCCACCGAACCCCCGCTGCGGGGCAGTAGACTGGGCCGGGCCCCGCCCGTTACTGCGGAAACGAAGCGGCATGTCCCCCATGGGCCATGCAAGCAGGGTGGAACCGCGAGATTGTCTTTCCAATCCCGCCCCTGAGAATTTCCAGGGGCGGGTTTTTTATGCCCATGCCCCAAATCTGACCAGGAGGAACCATACCATGGCTGACGAGAATCTGTACACCTTTGAAAATCCCGACTACAAAAAGACCTACTGGCACACCTGCTCCCACGTGCTGGCCCAGGCTATGAAGCGCCTCCATCCCGAGGTGAAGCTGGCCATCGGCCCGGCCATTGAGAACGGGTTTTACTACGACTTTGACACCCCCGAGCCCTTCTCCGAGACCCAGCTGGCCGAGCTGGAGGCGGAGATGCGGAAGATCTGCAAGGAGAAGCTGAAGCTGGAGCGCTTCGAGCTGCCCCGTGAGGAGGCATTGAAGTTCATGGAGGAGCGGGAGGAGCCCTACAAGGTGGAGCTCATCAACGACCTGCCGGAGGACGCCACCATCTCCTTCTACAAGCAGGGGGAGTTCACCGACCTGTGCGCCGGCCCCCACCTGGACTCCACCGGGCGGATCAAGGGCAACGGCATTAAGCTCACCGCCTGCAACGCCGCCTACTGGCGGGGGGACTCCAATCGCCAGACCCTCCAGCGGATCTACGGAATCGCCTTCCCCAAGAAGGAGCAGCTGGACGAGTACCTGGCCAAGATCGAGGAGGCCAAGCGCCGGGACCACCGGAAGCTGGGCAAGGAGCTGGGCCTGTTCATGATGGCCGAGGAAGGTCCCGGTTTCCCCTTCTTCCTGCCCAAGGGCATGGTGCTGAAGAACACCCTGCTGGAGTACTGGAGAGAATGCCACAAGCGGTACGGCTATGTGGAGATCGCCACCCCCATCATCCTCAACCAGGACCTGTGGCACCGCTCCGGCCACTGGGACCACTACAAGGACAACATGTACACCACCGTCATCGACGGCGAGGACTATGCCATCAAGCCCATGAACTGCCCCGGCGGAATGCTGGTGTATAAAAATGAACCCCACTCCTACCGGGACCTCCCCCTGCGCATGGCAGAGCTGGGTCTGGTCCACCGGCACGAGATGTCCGGCGCCCTCCACGGCCTGTTCCGGGTGCGGTGCTTCACCCAGGACGATGCCCACATCTTCATGACCCCCGACCAGATGAAGGACGAGATCAAGGGCGTGGTGAAGATCTTCGATGAGATCTACTCCACCTTCGGCCTGACCTACCAGATCGAGCTGTCCACCATGCCCGAGGACCACATGGGCGATGAGAAGATCTGGCACTTTGCCGAGGAGACCCTCCAGGCCGCCATCCAGGAGATGGGCAAGGACTTCATCCTCAACCCTGGCGACGGCGCCTTCTACGGCCCCAAGCTGGACTTCCACCTGGCCGACTCCCTGGGCCGGACCTGGCAGTGCGGCACCATCCAGCTGGACTTCCAGATGCCAGAGCGTTTCGACCTGGAGTATGTGGGAGAGGACGGGGAGAAGCACCGCCCCGTAATGATCCACCGGGCCCTGCTGGGCTCCATCGAGCGGTTCATCGGCGTCATCACCGAGCACTTTGCCGGGGCCTTCCCGGTGTGGCTGTCCCCGGTCCAGGTGAAGGTCCTTCCCGTCACCGACCGGGCAGCGGAGTACGCTGACCAGGTGGCCGCCCAGCTCACCGAGAACGGCTTCCGGGTGGAGGTAGACCACCGCAACGAGAAGATCGGCAAGAAGATCCGGGAGGCCCAGCTGGAAAAGACCCCCTACATGCTGGTGGTGGGCGACCGGGACATGGAGAACGGCACCGTCTCTCCCCGGCACCGGGCCGCTGGCGACCTGGGGGCCATGTCCCTGGCAGACTTCCAGGCCAAGCTCCGCCGGGAAGTGGACGAGAAACTGAAGGACAGCGACCTGTAATCCCCCGTGGCAGCAAGCAAGGAAACCCTGCGGGACCGGCTCATTGTCCGCACCAGCGTGGTGGGCATCGTCACCAACCTCTGCCTGGTGGCCTTCAAGTTGTTGGTGGGGGTGTTGGCCAACTCCATTGCCATCATCCTGGACGCCATGAACAACCTCAGCGATGCCCTGTCCTCGGTGATCACGATTCTGGGCACCAAGCTGGCCGGCCGGCCCCCGGACCAGAAGCACCCCTTCGGCTACGGCCGGGTGGAGTACCTCACCGGCATCCTCATCGCGGGGATCATCCTCTTTGCCGGCGCCAGCTTCGCGGTGACCTCGGTGCAGAAGATCTTCACCCCCGACGAAACCCACTACACCACCGTGACGGTGGTGATCGTGGCGGTGGCCATCGTCACCAAGCTGGTGCTGGGGGCCTACACGAAGAAGATGGGGAAGGAGACCGACTCCAGCGCCCTCACCGCCTCCGGGGCGGATGCCACCTTTGACGCGGTGATCTCTGCCGGCACCTTGGCAGGGGCCCTGGTGACCATGGCCAGCGGCGTGGTGATCGACGGATGGATCGGCTGCATCATCTCGGTGGTCATCCTTAAGGCCGGCCTGGAGATGCTGCTGGACACCCTCAGCAGCATCGTAGGCCGCCGGGCGGATGCCCAGCTGGCCCAGGAACTGAAAACCCGGCTGTGTTCCATCGACGGCATCCTGGGGGCCTATGACCTGGTGCTCCACAACTACGGCCCCACCCGGGCCATGGGTTCGGTGAACGTGGCGGTGTATGACTGGCACACGGCGGCGGACCTCCACGCCCTGAGCAAGAAGGCCCAAGCCCTCATCTGGGAGGAGTACCGCATCTACCTCTACATCGGCTTTTACGCGGTGAACACCCAGGACGCGGCCCTCCGCGCCCTGGAGGACCAGGTCCGGGGGGCGTGCAAGGCCTATCCCGAGGTGCTGTCCATCCACGCCTTCTTTGAGAACCCCCAGACGGGGGAGATCTCCTTCGACGCCGTGGTGGACTTCGCCTGCCGGGACAGCCTGGCCCTGGTGCGCCAGATGGAGGCCGACCTGGCCGCCAAGTACCCCGGCCGCCGGTTTGCCATCAAGGTGGACCGGGCTTACAGCGACTAACCCACAGGAGGACACCCCTATGTTTCTGGAAACCACCCCCGAGGGAAAGATCTACCGGGAGCTGGCGAAGGATCACTTCGCCGACCCCGCCGGCCTGGGCAAGTTTGCCCTCTTTCTCCGGCCCTCCCAGGGCGACCTGATCCCCGCTCCGGAGATGGAGCCCAGCCTGCTCCTCTCCGGCCGGTACCGGCCCATCACCCTGGAGGGGCGGAACCTCTTCGTCTCCAAGGACTTCTACGCCTTCTTCAAGCACTTAGAGGAGCAGGGGATCGAGGCCACCCACAAAGGCGTGGTGGTCATCGCCATGAACAAGCTCCGGGAAGTGCTCCTGGAGGCCCCCGAGGTGCTGGACAACGCCCGCCTCACCGCCGACGGGAAGACCCTCTACCTCATCAAAAACAAGCGGACGAATCTGGAGTGATTCCGCCGGATAGGGCCAAGGACCCGTTCCCTTTTGGGGAACGGGTCCTTGCCTTACTCCGGCCGGGGCAGGTCCGCCAGACAGCCGGCCTGAATGGCGGGGAGGTGCTGCCGGAGCTTCTCCGGCGGCCAGTCCCACCAACGCAGGGCCTGGAGGGCGGCGATGGTCTCCGCTGGGAACCGCTTGCGGATGGGCCGGGCGGGCACGCCCCCCACGATGGTGTAGGGGGGCACGTCCTCCGTCACCAGGGCCCGGGCGCCCACGATGGCCCCGTCCCCGATGGTGACGCCGGAGAGGAGGACGGCCTCGTAGCCGATCCACACGTCGTTGCCCAGGACGATGTCCCCCCGGTTGTCCCAGGCGTCGGTGACCCGGCTTCCATCCAGCCCCCACTCGGTGAAGAAGATGGGGAAGGGATAGGTGGACAGGGACCCCAAGGCGTGGTTGGCGCTGGTGAAGAGGAAGACGGCGCCACAGGCGATGGAGCAGAACTTCCCCATCACCAGCCGGTCCCCGTTGACGGGGTAGTGGTAGAGGACGTTGTTCTCCTGGAAGGCCCGGGGATCGTTGCGGAAGTCGTGGTACATGGTAAAGTCGCCCACCTGAATGGCGGGGTTGGTGATGACGTTTTTCAGGTAGACGGTGGCTTTGTCCCCGGGGCGGGGATAGATGAGATGGGGGTTCATGGCAAGGCTCCTTTCCCGGTGGGGGTTGATAGGGGTATCCTACCCCACCCAGCAGGGAAAATCTATCCCCAAAACGCTGCCGAACCAAAGTCGCACAAAAGGGCGGCCCCATGCCATGGGGCCGCCCAGAACATTTTATTTGGAGTAGACGATCCGCCGTATGGAAGCGGGGGAGAGGTGGTACTGCTCCCCCAGTACCTCCGGGGAGACGCCTTGGCGAAAAGCCTGGCGGATGGCCCGGTTACGGGCATCCAGCATCTGCCGGGCGCCGGAACGCTCCCCCCAGCCCTTGCGCTGGGTCCCGTCGGTGGGGATGTAGAGGTATTCCCCCTGGACATAGCGCTGCAGCTCCTTCACCAAAGCCTCGGGCAGCAGGTCGCCTGCATTGCGGTATCGCACGTTGGCCGCCTCCTTGGAAAGGGATTCCGAAGGGCAAAGCCAGCGGCTGGGCGCGACGGAAGGTCACTCCCTGCAAGGGTCGCGCCGCACTGGCTTTGCAGGGAGCTGCACTTGGTTGCGCTGCATGGGTTCACGTCCTTTCCAGAAGAGCGGGGGTCAGCCCTCCCCCGCGGCGATGATGTCCACCCCCAGACCAAAGGGGTCGGGGAGAACCACCTGCCCCCAGGGAACCGGCCCGGCCGGCGCGGCACAGCGCCGGAGGACTGCCATGCAGGACAGGAGGCTGTCTTTGGGCACCCCGGCGCTGGTTTTCACCGGCAGCAGGGTGCCGTCGGGCCGTTTCAGGGTGGTGGTGAGGACCCGCTTGGGGGCGGTGGCCTCCTGGCGGGCGTAGTCCGCCCCCTTGGGGCAGCCGTTGCCCTGGGCCTCCCCGTGGGGAAGCAGGGTCACCCGGCACCCCTTGGGGCAGAGGACGCAGGTGGTCACCCCCGGCTGGGGCAGACCTTTGGCCATGGCGTTGGTGGTCTCCGGGGGCATGGGCGCCAGGGCCTGGCCTTGGACGAACCGGGCGGCATTCTCCCCGGCGGCGTGGCCTTGGACGGAGACGAAGTCCGCCAGGTCCATCACCTTCCGGCTGTTGCCGCAGGCAAAGATCCCGGGGACAGAGGTCTGGAGGAACCGGTCGGTTACCGCCCCGTTGCTCCCGGGGTCCAGAGACACCCCGGCCTGGGCGGCGATCTCGTTTTCCGGGATCAGGCCCACGGAGAGGAGGAGGGTGTCACAGTCCACCCGCCGCCCGGTGCCGGGGATGGGGCGGCCCTCCTGGTCCACCTGGCTCAGCTCCACCCCCTCCAGCCGCCTGGCCCCGAAGATCCGGGTGACGGTGGTTTGGAGGTGGAGGGGGATGCCGAAGTCGTAGAGGCACTGGACTACGTTCCGCTCCAGCCCCCCGGGGGCGGGGCGCTGCTCGGCCACGCACAGCACCTGGGCCCCCTCCAAGGTGAGCCGCCGGGCCATGATCAGGCCGATGTCCCCGGACCCCAGGACCACCACCCGGCGGCCCACCATCAGGTTCTTGGTGTTCATCAGGTTCTGGGCGGTGCCGGCGGTGTATACCCCCGCCGGCCGGGTGCCGGGGATGGCGATGGCCCCCCGGGTCCGCTCCCGGCAGCCGGTGGCCAGCACCACTGCCCCCGCCTGGCAGTGGAGCAGCCCCTGCCGGGTGACGGCGGTGAGGCGGCGGTCCGGGGTGAGGCGGGTGACCATGGCCCCAGTGCGCAGATGGGCCCCGGCAGCCAGGGCCTCTCCCTGGGCCCGGTGGGCGTACTCCGGGCCGGTGAGGGTCTCCCGGTACCGGATGAGGCCAAAGCCGTCGTGGATGCACTGGTGGAGAATGCCCCCCACCTGGTCCTCCCGCTCCAGCACCAGGACGGAGGATGCCCCTGCCTCCTTAGCGCCCTGGGCGGCGGCCAGGCCTCCGGGGCCGCCCCCAACGATGACCACGTCATAGTACGTCTCGTTCATTCCTTCACCCTCCCTGTGAACAGCGGGGACCCGGCCCCCCGGTAGGTGACCTCCTCCGGGGCCAGGCCGTAGTCCTCCACCAGCATCTGGGCGATCTTGGGCAGGCAGTATCCCCCGTGGCACCGGCCGGTGGTGGCCCAGGCCCGGTACTTGATCCCCGCCAGGGTGCGCACTCCTAGGGGGTTCTCCACCGCCTGGCGGAGTTCCGCCCGGGTGACGGTCTGGCACCGGCACACCACCTCCCCATAGTCCGGGTCGGCGGCGATGAGGGCGGCCTGTGCCTCCGGGCTCTGGTCCCGGAACCGGCGGATGCCCTGGCGGCGGGGCTGGAAGTCCTCCCGGGGCACCAGGTCCAGGGTGTGCCCCACCAGGGCCACCACCTCCCGGGCCAGGGGAAGGGAGGCGGTGAGCCCCGGGGACTCGATGCCGATGAGGTCAACAAACCCCGGCTTGTCCTCTCGGACCACGAAGTCCCGGTAGCCCCCCTCTCCCGGGGGGGCCTGCTTGGGCCGCAGGCCGGCATAGGCGCCGATGATCTGCCGCCGGTTCAGGCTGGGGAGGAGCTGCTGGGCCTCCTGAAACAGCCGGTCCAGCACCGGCTGGGTGGAGGCAGTGTCCTCCAGGGAGTCGATGTATTCGGCGCTGGGGCCCAGGAGGATGTTCCCGTGGACGGTGGGGGTGAGGTGGATCCCCAGCCCCCCCTCGCCTGCCCGGGGGGCGGGGTAGACCGGCAGGGGGAGGAGCCCCTCGGCGATCTGGTCCAGGATGAAATACTCCCCCCGGCAGGGGTAGATGTGGTACCCCTGGACCCCCGCCAGGGCGGCCACCTGGGCGCTGTACAGCCCTGCGGCGTTCACCACCACCTGGGCGGAGAAGGCGGCGTCCCCGGCGGTCACCTGGTACCCCCCAGCGGCGGGGGCGATGGCGGTGACAGGGTGGTTCAGGAAGAAGGCCACCCCGTTGGCCACGGCGTTCTCCGCCAGAGCCACGGTGTACAGGAAGGGGTCGCAGATCCCCGTCTCCGGGGAAAAGAACCCGCCGATGCCCCCCACCTGGGGGAGCTTGGCCTGGAGCTGCGCCCGATCCAGAAGTTCCAGCCCCCGGCAGCCGTTGGCCTCTCCCTGGGCTTTCAGGCGGCGGAGGGTGGCCAGGTCGGTTTCGTCAAAGGCCACCAGGATTTTTCCGGTTTTCCGAAAGGGCACGTCCAGCTCCCGGCACAGGGCGGGAAAGCCCTGGTTCCCCGCCACGCAGAGCTTGGCCATCAAGCTCCCGGGACGGTTGTTGAAGCCGGCGTGGACCACGGCGGAGTTGCGCCCGCTGGTGCCGGCGGCCACGTCGGCCTCCTTCTCCACCAGGGCGATGGACAGCCGGTACCGGGCCAGTTCCCGGGCGATGGCGCAGCCCACGGCCCCGCCGCCGACGATGAGTACATCAAAGGATTGGTTTGCGCGGTTCAAGAATCTTCCCCTCCTTTTACCTCCCTATCATAGCACAGGGGGGCGGCGGTCACAAGGGACCGGGCGGCAAAAAGCCCGGGCGGCATGGAGCCACCCGGGCAGGGAGGTGAGGAACCCTCACCCCGCGTAGTTGTTGAAGTAGTTCTGGATGACGATGAAGGGGGTCCCCTTGTCCCCGGAGCCGGAGGTGAGGTCGCACAGGGAGCCCAGCAGGTCGGTGTACTGCCGGGGGGTGGTGCCCTCGGAGCTCATGTCCCCCACCAGGTCCTCCCGCTTGGCGCGGATCTCCTGGCGGATGGCCTCCTGAAGGGCCTCGCCGGAGAGGTCGGCAAAGTCGTTGTCGGCCAGGAACTTCAGCTTCAGCTCATTGGGCTTGCCCGCCAGCCCTGCGGTGTAGGCGGGGGAGACCACGGGGTCAGCCAGCTCCCAGATGCCCCCTACGGGGTCCTTGAAGGCGCCGTCGCCGTAGACCATGACCTCCACGTCCAGGCCCCGCTCTGCCTTGATCCGGGCCTGGATGCCCTCTACCACCGGCTGGCAGTTCCGGGGGAAGAGCTTCAGCTTCTCCTCGTTGGCCTTGTTGGAACCCAGCATGCCGTAGGCCTCGTGGTAGCCGCTGCCGTCCACGGGGGCGTTCATGATGTCTGCCAGGGTGAGCACCTGCTTGCCCATGGACTGGAGCACGTCCCGGGTCTCGTTCCGGGTGTGGATGTCGCAGCAGAGGATGCTGTCGCAGTAGGAAGCGATGTAGCGGCAGTCGTTGGAGAAGAGGAAGGTGGCCTTGGCGCCCTCGCTCTCAATGACTTCCCGGTAGAAGTCCAGGTAGTTCACCCCAGTGAAGGGATGGACGGGGGAGCCGAAGGTCTTGACGAAGTCGGCTTCCTCAAAGTCATACACCCCGCTGTAGCGGTTCTTCAGATAGGCCGAACGGACCATGAGGGGGTTGCCCACCTCGTCGTTGGGGTAGCTGAACAGGACCACCACTTCATCCATGGCCCGGGCAATGGCCTTCAGGCACATGGAGAACCGGTTCCGGCTGAGGATGGGGAAGACCAGGCCCAGCTTCTTTGCGGGGAACTTTGCGCGGATGTCCTGGGCCACCTGGTCCACGGTGACATAGTTGCCCTGGGCCCGGGCCACCACGGACTCGGTGACCGCGATCACGTCCCGGTTTTGGAGGGTGTAGCCGTCGGCCTGTTCCGACGCGTACACGCTCTTGACCACAATGTCGACAATGTCGTCCCCTTCCCGGATGATGGGGCCCTGGATGCCTCTGGAAATCACGCCTGCCATAGTATATCCTCCAATATATTCATAAAGATAAGCAGTATCGTTTCATGGGAAAAAATACCGCAACTATTATACAGAGGTTAGAGGGAAATGGCAAGATTTTTTTGCCTCTCAGAGGGGAAAACCCTGTAAATTTCCCGGGTTTTCCCGAGAAATTGGGCCAAAAGCGCCCCGCTGCTGGGCAGCGGGGCGGGGAAAGGATCAGGGGATCGGGAGGAGAAGTTTCAGCCGGAAGGTCTCCCCCGACTGCTGGAACTGGATCTGGCCGCCGTAGCGCTCTGCGGCCTGGCGCATGTTGGGGATGCCGAAGCCGTGGAGGAAGGGATCTCCCTTAGAGGTGCCCTGGGCGGGGGTGGATTCTGGCTGGGCCCGGTTCTCCACGGTGACCAGGAGCATGTCCCGGATGCGCTTTCCCTGCAGGGTGATGAGCCGCTGGCCCTCCGGCAGCTTTTCGCTGGCCTCGATGGCGTTGTCCAGGGCATTGCCGAAGAGGGTGCTCAGGTCCAGGGGGTCCAGGAAATCGGCCCCGTGCAGGTCCACCTGGGCGGAGAAGTCGATCCCCTTCTCCCGGGCTTTGGCGGCCTTGTCCTTGAGGATGATGTCCAAAAATTCGTTGCCGGTGTGGACGTAGCCCTCGTAGGCGGCGATCTGGCCCCGGAGGGTTTCGGCCATCCGGTGGGAGGCTTCCGTACTGGGCTGCTGCTCCAGCACCAGCAGGTGATTTTTCAGATCATGGTAGAGGGCGCGAACCCGTTCCTCCTCCTTCTGCTTGTCTTGGTAGTAGGCAAACTGCTGCTGTAACTGGGCAATTTGCAGTTGGTTTCGCTGCTCCTGTTCCCGGAGAAAGAGGTTGTTCTTGATATAGACCAACAGCACCAGAAAGAGCATGGCGATGAGGAGGACGCCCAGCTCCCAATACACGTTAAACCATCCCAATTGCCCATTGTGGAAGGGAACGGTAAGCAGGTGGACCAGCACCTCAATCAGCAGGAAGGGGAGGGCGATGGCCAATACACTTCGCTTGTCCAGCCCTCCGGCGTACTTCCGCAGGAAGAACCGGAAGAAGAGCATAAAGGCAATTTGGAAAAGGAAATACAGCCCATAGACCACCGGCCGAAGAAACTGCTGGCCCTCGACCACCACCGTCATCTCATCGAGGAGGAAAAAGGCGGCGGTTTCCGCCAGGGCATTGGCGGCGGCGAGGTAGATTTGCTGGGTCATCATCCCCGCCAGGATGGCCATGGCCGGCTGCTTGGTCAGACCTTTGTAGGCCAGAAACGTGAGGAGCAGGGTGACGGCGATCTTATAGGCAGAGTCCTCCCAGAACCAGGTCCAGAGGTACACCGAGACAAAGAACACCGCCGGGGGGACCAGGTACCGCCAGCTGGGTTCTCGGTGGGGGCAAAAGGCGTTGACCAGGACATAGAGACCCATGGCCTCCAGCAGGGTGCCCAGGATGTCCAGCCCTTGGTACACCCACATCACAGGGCATCCCCCCGCCGGTTCCCGGCGGCAAACTCCTCCACCATGTCCTGGACCAGGCTCCGCTGCCGGGGGGTGAGGGAGGTGACGTCCACCACCACCCGGTCTGCGCTCTGACGGCCCAGGAGGGCGTCGGTGCTGACCCCCAGGATGTTGGCAATCTTCACCAGCACCTCGTAGGAGGGCAGGCGGTTGCCCGTCTCGTAGGCGGACACTGCCGCCCCGGTGACCCCCAGGCGGGAGGCAAAGTCCGCCTGGGTCATTTTGATGGACCTCCGATATTCCCTCATCCGTTCGCCGATCCGGTTCATAACGATGGCTCCTTGCAGTGAAAACAGTTCCCGTAACGGTACATTTTATTGTATCCAATATGGAAAAACATTGGGTTGAAAATAGAAAAACAAGAGGTTGATTCTTGAGACGCGTTCTGGTACACTGTTCCTGCTGCCCTGTTGGAGGGACTCGCCCTTGCACCCGCGGGAGAGAGGGGGTATAATAGGGCGGAATTTGCACGAGAAAGAGGGTGACCGGATTGCTCCACGTGGCAATCTGTGATGACGAAGCGGCGTTTGTCCAGCATCTGTCCCAGCTGCTGGACCGTTACGCCCAGGAGACCGGCACAGAACTGAAAATCAGCACCTTTGGGGATGGGGCGGACCTCACCGACCCCTACGACCCCACCCTGGACCTGATTTTTCTGGACATTCAAATGGGTATCATGGATGGCCTGCGCACCGCCCAGCGCATCCGAGAAATGGACGGGCAGGTGAGCATCATTTTCCTCACCACCCTGGCCCAGTACAGCTTGGAGGGGTACCAGTACCAGGCCACCAACTACATCCTAAAACCCCTGCAGTACATCCGCCTCAAGGCGGAGATGGACAAGTTCCTGGCCCGGCGGCAGAAGGAGCCAGACCCCTTCGTGGTGATCGCCAACGACGCCGGCCGCCACCGGGTGGCCCTGCGGGACCTGCGGTATATCGAAACCTTCAACCGCAACCTCCTCTGCCACACCCAGGAGCAGAACCTCATCAGCTACCGCACCATGAAGGAGATGGAGGCCGCCCTGGGGGACAAGGGCTTTGCCCGGTGCCACACCAGCTACCTGGTGAACCTGTTCTATGTGAAAGGGGTCCACAAGCTGGAACTCACCCTCATCACCGGGGAGACCCTTCCCATCAGCCAGCCCAAGCGGAAAACCTTCCTGGCCCAGCTCACCGACTACTGGGGGGATATGCTGTGATCATTACCCTGCTGGATGTGCTGAGTTTTGTGGTGGAGTGGGCCTATGCGCTGCTGTTTTTCTGGATCCTCCACACCTTTTTGCCGGTGCGGAAGCCCTGGCCCCTTCGGCTGGCGGCGGTGGTGGTCTGCGCCCAGCTGTCGGTGGTGGTGATCTACTCCAACGACCTGCCAGGGCTGCTGGGAGCCATGGTGGGCTTCTTTGGCTATGTGGCTGTCTTCCACCGGGGGCGGTGGATGAAGAAGGTGGCGGCGGTGCTGGTGTTCTACCCCGCCCTCATTGCGGTCAACTACCTCATGCAGGACGCCGGGTCGAACCTTTTCTTCGCCTACACCGGCGCCCCCGGCGAGCCCGGTCCAGGCTGGACCGAGTCCGACTGGTTCTGGAGCACCCTGATCCACACCCTGTCCCTGCTGGCCCGGCTGGGGTTCTGGGTGGGGGCCTGGGCCTTCCTTCGCCGGAAGCTCAAGCGGATCGCCGAGAGCCTCACCGCCGCCATGTGGTGGATGGTGGACGCGGTGATGCTGGCCCCCTTTGTGTGTATCTTTATCATCATCTACTTCATGCCGGAGGAGATGGCCATCGTCTACCCGGTGTGCTTTGCCTCCATCTTCTCCAGCTTTGGCTGCATCTATGTGGCGGCCTACATCTGCGACTCCCTCCAGGACCGGTACCGGGCCCAGGCTCTGGAGAAGCAGCAGGCCTACTACAAAGACCGCCTCCGGGACGAGGAGCGGGTGCGCAGCATCTACCACGATATGAAGAACCACCTTCTGGTCCTCCAGGCCCAGACCGGGGGCAGCCAGGCCCTCCACCAGGCTGCCCAGGATCTGCAGGTTCAATTGGAGGCCTATGAGAGTTACCAGCATACCGGCAACGAGTACCTGGACATCGTCCTTCGGGACAAGGCCAAGGCCGCCCGGGAAAAGGGAATCGACTTCACCGCGGTGACCCCCTTTGCCGACGGGAGGTTCCTGGCCCCCCTGGACATCAGCACCCTGTTCGGCAACGCCCTGGACAACGCCATCGAGGCCTGCGAAAAGCTGCCCCAGGGCCAGCGGCTGGTGACGGTGAAAACCGGCCGGGTGCGGGACATGCTCCTCATCCTGGTGGAGAACACCATGGACCCCCAGGCCCCGGCCCATGCCCGCACCACCAAGGGGGACACCTTCCTCCACGGCTACGGCTTGGCCAACCTCCGGCGCACTGCGGAGGGGTACGGCGGCCATGTGCTCACCCGGGGGGAGGGGGGCGTGTTTACCCTGAAAATCCTCCTGCCCATCCCCGAGGGGCTGCCGGCCATCGTCACCATCGTATAACCACAGACGCTGCCTTTGTCGGCCACGGCGATATCGGAGGTGCCTGCCCCCACGTCAACGAGCGCAACGTTGAGAAGATGCAGTTCTTTCGGCACCACAGCGTTCATCGCCGCGATTGGTTCCAGCGTCATGCTCGCAACTGACAGCCCCAGCATCGACATCGTTGTGTAAAGGCTCTCCGCAACCTCGCTGGGCAGGAAAGTCGTAATCATATCCACACCGGCCCGCTTGCCGCGGTGCCCGGCCAGCGTGGAGTACGGGTACCCGTCAAGCTGGTACCCCACGGCCGTGTGCCCAACATTCCAGAAGTCAACAGGGTCACCCTCTTTTAAACTCGCCACCAGTTTTTCATAGGCCTTCTGTACGGCGGTCCCCTCCAGTAGCATCAATTCTTTTTCGCCAAAGGGCTGGCGTTCATCAACATCGATTTCGCAGAAGGTGCGCTCTGTTTTCAGCACACGCCCGGCCGCCGCGACATGCACCTCGTGTAGGGTCACACCGAGGTCTCTTTCCAGCTTTTCCTTTACGCCTCCCGCGATGGCCGCCGTCTGTTCAATATCTTCGATCTGGCCGTCCACTACCGCACGTCCGGAATGTTCGTCCGATTCAATCCCCATGATCTCGAGCATCCCATCGCGCACGCGGCCAACGATACCGGTGACGCTTCTGGTGCCGATATCCAGAACAAACAGAAGTTCTTCTTCCTTCATGCTTCTCCTCCCGATTCCGTCTTTCCTGCGTTTCAGCGGCCCCTAACACGCCGAATCTGTGCCTGCTGCTGCCCGAGGATAAACGCAGACAGATGCTGCTCCGCGATAGCGGACATCTCCATTAGCTCACATCCGTAGCAGGAGATTTTCTCATCCCGCCTGATGATGCGGCGCACGGTTAAGTCCAGTTCTTCTTCATCAAGGACCAGCGCGATGCGAATTTTAATCCGTTCCCCCTCAAGCAGGCACAGTCCCGTTTCTATCTGCATGCCGCACAGGCTGACATCTCTTACACGCGCCGGGGAACGGACTTCGGTTTTCTCCTCTTCACTGAGCGCCTCTTCGTTTGACGGCAGGATTATCGTAGCGCTGTGGTCGACCGCCAGCCGAAAAAATCGTCGCTTCTCATACTCCGCCACGTTTTTTATATCTGTAATGCGGCAAAACTCCCGATTTGAAATATATACGACTCCCGCCAACACGCGCGTGCCCCACTTCGAGCCGCGCACCGACAGCTTCACCATCATCTTCATGGGAAGGATCGGCAGATGGCCGGAAACATCATGCAGTTCCAACGCATCGTCGGAAGCCCTTAGGCGTCCCATCGCAATCAGCCTGTTGTTAAAATCCGCCATCTCGCAGGATAGACCGTCATATTCTTTCAAAAGCATTTTCTTTCGTTATAACTCCTCTCAGTGTCAATCGCTTTCCTGCGGCTCCGGATCCTTGCCGTTCTTCAAGCGGTAAGAAGTTTTCAGCAGTTGACCGTAAATCGCCGCAACTACCTCGTACAGTTCTGGTGGTATGTTGCTGCCTACCTCTAGCATGCACAGAATTGAAGCGGTACTGTCGTCCTGGAAAACAG
>OGYY01000246.1_pt1 | contig 58248 bp, 36 predicted proteins | sample 1576671 | NCBI WGS metagenome assembly OGYY01 (sample SAMEA3541593, study PRJEB24748) | human gut metagenome | biome: human gut; feature: human-associated habitat; material: faeces | place: China | collected 2012 | reverse complement strand
TACATTGCGGCCTGCCAGTTCGGCATTACCATCTCCAGCCTGATTCTGGGCGCCTATGGGCAGGTGGAACTGTCCGCTTACCTGCTCCCTCTGTTTGAACGGTTTGGCGGCATGGATTCCGTGATGGCCAATTCCGTAGCCGCCATCGTTGTGCTGGTCGGGCTGACGGTATTGCAGGTGATTTTGGGTGAACTGATGCCCAAATCCCTGGCGCTGCAGTTTCCGCGGCAGGCGGCCCTGTACACGTATTACCCCATGCGCTGGACGTTGACCTTCTTCGCGTGGTTCATTGACTTCCTGAACGGAAGCGGCCTGCTGCTTCTCAAACTGTTCCGCCTGCCTCCGGGAGGCCACCAGCACATTCACACCCAGCAGGAGATCAACATGCTGCTGGATGAAAGCCATCAGGGGGGCTTGCTGGAGGAGGATGAGCATGAGCGGTTGCACAGCGCGCTTTCCTTTGCGGAACGCACGGTGGAGCAGATCATGATTCCCCGCTTCCGGCTGGTTTGCCTGGATGTGAACGCTACGGAGGAGGATATTCTGGACATGATTGCGGACAGGCCCCATACACATATTCCCGTGTATGAAGGAAACCGTGAGTCCGTGATCGGCATGCTGCATATCAAGGATATGGTGGCCGCGTATGCGGAAAAGGGCGTTCTGCCCCCCTTGCGCTCCATACTGCGGGAGGTGCCGTGCGTGATGGAGATGCAGACGGTGGAAATGCTGGTGTCCCGGCTCCGGGAAGACAAGGCCAAGGAAGCTTTTGTGCTGGATGAATACGGCAAGTTTGTGGGGCTGGTGACGCTGGAACGCCTGCTGGGTGAAATGGTGGGGGACATAGATGAGGAATTCATCCGCTCCGGGGAAAAAGTGGAAACCCTGCCGGACGGTACCGTGCGCATTCCCGGCATGATGCGCGCCCATAAGGCGGAGTGCCTGGTGCCCTTCCTGATGAACGGCGCCGCTACTGTGGGGGGCTCCGTGATCAAGCACATGTCCTGCATTCCCAAGGAAGGGGACCGCCTGATTATTGCCGGGCGCGTGCTGGTGGTGGAGAAGATGGACCACAACCGCGTCTCCTCCATTTTGCTGTTGCCTCCGGAGAAAAAGGAGAATGAACCTGCCATGGAAAGCGGGGTGGACTCATGATGACGGTTTTTATTATTCTGCTGCTGATTGTGCTGAACGGCCTGTTCGTGGCCGCGGAATTTGCGCTGCTTGGCGCGCCCCGCGCGGCGCTGGAGCAAATGGGGGCGTCCGGTAATATGGTGGCGCGCCGCGTCTCCCATATCTTGAAAACGCCCCGGTTGCAGGACCGCTACATTGCCACGGCGCAGCTCGGCATTACGTTCGCCAGCCTGGGGCTGGGCATGTACGGGGAGCATGCCGTGGCCGGATGGCTTCACGAATGGCTCGCCCAGTACGGGTGGGCCTCCTGGCTCGTGGCGCACGGCGCGGCCAGTGTCCTGTCCGTGGCGGTGCTGACGTACCTGCACATCGTGCTCGGGGAAATGGTGCCCAAGGCGCTTTCCCTCCAGTATGCCACGAAGCTTTGCCTCATCATCACGATGCCCATGTACGTGGTCCAGCTCTGCCTGTATCCGCTGGTGGTGGGCATGAACACCCTGGGCAACTTTTTCCTGGGGCTGCTGGGCGTGGACAGGAATGAGTCCAAGTCTCACTACCATTCTGCGGAAGAGCTGCAGTACATCATTGAGGAGAGCCATGAAAACGGCGCCCTGCCGCAGGAATCCGGACGCATCATGGATGGCCTGTTTGACCTGGAGGACCTGTACGTTCACCAGGTCATGACTCCCCGCGTCCGGATAGACGCCATTCCGGAAGGGGCGGGGCATGAGAAGATACGGGAAATCGTCCGCCGCACCCGCCGCACCCGCTATCCCGTTTACCGCGGTGATTTGGACCACGTGGTCGGCATGGTGCATGCCCGCGACCTGTTCCGCATCATGTTCCGCGGGAAGGCCCTGACGCCTGAATACATCCACGCCATTCCCAAGGTGCCCAAGACGGTTAAATTTGACAATGTGGTGGAGATCATGAGGAAGGACAACGTGCGCCTTGCCATCATTCTGGACGAGCACGGCGGAACGTCCGGCCTGCTGACCCTGACGGACGTGTTTTCCGAGGTGATGGAGTGGGACCGCGGCCGCATCAGAGTATTGACGGATTTGCCCCGGGATGCGGTAGGCTTCTCCTGCGACGTGTCCGGTCTGGCCCGTATTGAGGAGCTAGGCGAAGCCATGGACATGGACTTGCAGAGCGAGGAGATCGACACCGTGGGCGGCTTGATTCTCAATCTGCTGGAAGCTCCGGCGGAGGAAGGGGACACCGTGGGTTACCGGGGCCTGGAATTCAGGGTGACCCGGACGGAGAACGGCGGCGTGGAGCGCTGCATCGTGACCCGGATTACTCCCCTGATGCGTGAGGAAGCTTTGGAAGAGGAGGATTAAGCTGCGGGAGTCCGGAGGAAAACCTCCGGATCTGAACCGCTTTGTGTAAAAGTTCCTTGGTGGAGCGCGTAGGATATGGCAGAATATTTCCGCCATGTCCAAGCCCGAGTCCACTGATGTTTCCGTGAACAAATCCTCCATGAAAAAATGGGTGGTTCTCCTTATTGTTCTTGGTGCGCTGATTGGGCTGGGTACGGTGATGAAGGCATGGATGGACCGGCGCTCCGGCGCGGAAGCCCAGCCGGCCGTTTTCTCCGGCGGCAGTGAGCACTGGGACCAGAATGAAGTTCCCATCTCCATGCAGTGCGGCGCCTGCCATGAAAAGGAATTCCGGCAGTGGGCCGGTTCGGACCACGCCTGGGCGTTCCGCAAGCTTGGGGACCAGTGGGAGTCTGAGGCGTTCCATAACATGAAGCTGGACGCCCACGGAAGCATTCTCCAATTTTCCACGGATGCCCAAGGCCGCATGGTGCATGACGGGCAGTCCAATACTGCCTGGCGAGCGGAATGGGCTACGGGAAGGATTCCGCTGGTGCAGTACCTGGTTCCCGCAAAGGACGGAGGCTACCATACCCTGAGCGCTGCGTGGGATGTAAACCGCAAGGAGTGGTTTGACATTTTCGGCAAGGATGCCCGGCAGCCCGGAGACTGGGGGCACTGGACGGGCCGCGGCATGAACTGGAACACGCAGTGCGCATGGTGCCACATGTCCCTGTTCCATAAGAACTATGATCCGGTCAAGGACCGTTACGCTTCCACATGGACGGAACCCGGAGTGACCTGCATCCAGTGCCATGGTCCCCTGCTGGACAAGCCGGAGGCGGGAACGGGATGCATGATTTCCACCAAAAACAAGCTGACGCCGGAGCAAATTCACGACAACTGCGCATCCTGCCATGCCCGGCGGGATGAATTCGATCACGATTTTGCCATAGGTGACCGTTTTGACAATCATTTCCAGCTCGTGCTTCCTGTGCAGCCCGGCGTCTTCTGGCCCAACGGCATGCAGAGGGATGAGGATTATTGTGAAACGGGCCTGCGCCTGAGCCGCATGGGTAAGGCGGGCGTCACCTGCCTGGACTGCCATGATCCGCATACGGGAACGCTGAAGCTTCCGCAGGAGGATAATACGCTCTGTCTGAGGTGCCATGGGACTGGGGAGGCTGTGAACGGGGTGAAAGCCCCTATTATTGACATATCCAAACATACGCCGTGCCCCCAGTCCAGCATGGGCGCCCGCTGTGTGGAATGCCACATGCCGGAAAGCCTGTACATGGCCCGCGACCCACGCCGGGACCACTCCTTCAATTCTCCTGATCCTCTCCTGAGCATGGAGCTGGGCATTCCCAATGCCTGCACCATGTGCCACAGGGAAAAGAGCAATGAATGGGCCGCGGAAGCGGTGGGAAAATATTATGGGTCCAATCCCAAGATGGCGCAGTACAGGGACCGCACCAGGGCCGTGCAGCGCGCCTATGAAGGGCGGGAGGATGTGCTGCCGCTGCTGATGGAGTGCTTCAAGCGGGAGGAAGTGGGCGCCTGGCGCGCCACTCTGCTGGATTTGATGGATGCCTGGGCGCATGAACCGGCTGTCCAGGAACTGGCCGCTGCGGCGGTCAAGGATCCGGATGCCCTGACGCGTGCCGCCGCCGCCAAGGTAATGGGCCGTGCGGGCAATCCCGCCGCGGGCAAATTACTTAATGACCCGTTCAAGGTTGTCCGCCTGCAAGCGGAATGGGCCCTCCGGGATTCCCTGCCGCCGGACAGCCCGGCCATGAAGGAGCTGACCGCCGCCGCGCTTCATCAGGCGGACCAGCCCTCCGGAGCGATGAAGCTGGCCCAGATAGCCATCAGCCGCAAGGATGCGAAGGCCGCGGAACAATGGTTTGCCAAGGCTCTGAAATGGGATGCCACGTCCTCCGTGGTGCACCGGGATTACGCCGTTTTCCTGGCCTCCCAGGGGCGCCGCCCGGAAGCGGTGGAGCAGATGAAGGAGGCCGTCCGCCTGGCTCCGAAGGATGCCAACCTGTGGTACCTGCTGGGGCTGGGGCAGATTGAGAATAATGATGAGCCGGGAGCTCTGGAATCCTTTAATGCGGCCCTGAAAATAGAGCCCTCTTTCATCCGCGCCCTGTTTAACCGCGCCCTGCTTAATGAAAAGGTGGGACGGCTGGAGCAAGCGCTCCAGGACCTGGAGAATTGTTCCTCCCTGGACAAGGAAAATGCGGACATTCCGTTCACGCTGGCCGTGATGCTTTACCGCAACGGCCGTTACCGTGACGCAGCGGCAGCGGCAGCAGAAGCCCTGCGCCGTGATCCGGGGCATGCCCAGGCCCGTCAAATTCTGGAATCGGCTTCTCGACATGGGAGATAGGAAAGAGTATATCAGCGTTGTGTACATGAAATTTCCCCCTTTGCGTATTCTGCTGGCGTCTGCGTTCTTGCTGGGAGCCTCCTTCTGTTTTGCCGGTTCTCCTGATGCGGCGGAGGACCCTTCCCTCCGTACCTGGACGAATAAAGGCACGGGAACCACGGTGGAGGCGCGCCCCATCGCCCTCAATATGAAGACGGTCAAACTGGTGACCACGGCCAAAAAGCCCATCACGATGCCGTTGGAAAAGCTTTCAGAGGAAGACCGGGCATGGCTGGAGGAACACAAGGAGGTGATAGGGAAGCCTCTCTCGGAATGGTCCTCCGTGCCGTCCGGGCCCGTGGCTGAGGAAATGAAGGGGAAGACCTACATGCTGGACAACGGCAAGCTCAGGAAGAAGGACGGCAAATTGAATCCCCGGCATTTTATCCTGTATTTCAGCGCGAGCTGGTGCGGCCCCTGCTGCCGGAATGCCCCCCACAGCGTGGAGGCTTACAACAAGGCGGTGAAAGACAATCCGGATGTGGAAGTAATCATGTGCAATCTGGACCAGAACCTGGAAGCCGCCCAGAAATGGGCCGCCGCCAACAATATGCCGTGGCCCATCCTGCTGAAGAAGGATTTGACGGAGCTGGCCAGGAAAGTGGCTCCCCGCGGCATTCCCACGATGATTCTGGTGGACAAGGACGGCAAGGCCATCCAGTCTTCCCAGGACATGGAACAACTGGTAAAGGCTATCGGTTCAAGCCGGTCCTCCCGCTAGTCTGCAATACCTTTGATGTTCTGGAACGATGTCCTCCACCCGCAAATCCCAGTCCGACCGTTCTGCTGAAACCAGCGGCAAGATTCTTCGCGCGGCACAGAAACTTTTTGCTCTCAGAGGATTTGACGGAGTGACCATGAGGGCCATTGCTTCTGAAGCGGGGGTGAACCTGGCCTCCATTGTTTACTACTTTGAAAATAAGGAAGGGTTGTACCTTGCCGTGTTCAGGCAGTATGCGGAACCCCTGATGGAGGAGCGCATGAAGATGCTGAAGGAGGCGGACCTTCATCCGTCCCTGCGCGCGTACGCCCGTGCATTCATTGAACCGGCTTTCCGGCTGCTTCTGGATAAAAACCTGGGTGGCCCGGATCATGCCCGGCTGCTGTGGCGGCTGCCTCAGGAACCGGAATATCTGGGGAGAAAGATTTACGATGAATTCTATGCTCCGCTCATCCGGGAAATGACGCAGAGGGTGCGCCAGTTCTGCCCGTGGGATGACGAGCTCTCCATCTCCTGGCACATCCACATCATGAGTTCCATTTTCCACGCCACGCTGGGGAAGTACGTCACCCGGCTGGAACTTCATGACAAGGAGCCGTGGATGAAGGATCAGGACCGCGTTCTGCAAATGATCGTGAATACGGCGGTTCTGCTGATTTCACGTCCCGCCCTTTCTCCGGAAGGAGAGGAAGAGCAGGGGAAGCGGTGAAAATGGAACGGCGCGCCTGTAAGGCACGGTGTTTTTCCTATATTTCTCCCAGCGTCCTTCTTAGCGCCGTTACTGCCCCCGTGATGTCCGGGTGCGTGAGCAGCCAGGAGACGATAACGACCCGTGCCGCGCCTGCTTTCAGAACGTTGGGAAGGGTGTCCCCGTTGATGCCGCCAATGCAGAAGACCGGGAACTCTTCCGGAAGCTGCCGCCGCACGTTTGCAATGTCTTTCAGTCCGATGGCCGGTCTCCCCGGTTTGGTGCCGGTGGGGAACAAGGGGCCGAATCCGATGTAGTCCGCCTGCTCCCGGAACGCTTCCAGAGCCTGTTCCGGGCTGTGCGTGGAACGCCCGATGATGCAGTCCGGTCCCAGCATGGCCCGGACAGGCGCCAGGGGACCGTCGTCCTGTCCCAGATGAACGCCGTCCGCTCCGGTGCTCAGGGCTATTTCAGGATAGTCGTTGATGATGAAAAGGCAGCCGTGTTTGCGGCACAGGGGGGCAAGCTGGCTTCCCAGCTGTTCAATACGTTCCGGAGCACAGTTTTTAGCCCGGAGCTGGAGGATGCCCAAACCGCCCGCCAGCAATTTTTCCGTAACGGAAAGCAGTTGGTTTTCAGCAGTGTATCCCATATCCACAATGCCGTACAGGCGGCAGGGCGAGAGGCGTTCCTTCCTGTTCATGGAAGGGAATTGTACCGGATAAAATCATCCCGGCAAGACGCTTCCCATTCTTGACCCTAATGGAAGGTGTAGTATACTCTCCGCATCGTGTCACCCGCCTTATATTCCGCCGCCAAAAGTGTATTGTTCCAAATGAATCCGGAGACCGCCCACAATGTGACCTTGTGGGGGCTGCGCCTGGCAGAAAAGATGCGCGTACTGCCTCTTCTGATGGGTAATATTCCTTCCGATCCCGTGGAAATCCTGGGGATGAAATTCCCCAACCGGATAGGCCTTGCCGCCGGGATGGACAAGGAGGCGGACACAGTGAACGCATTCGGACAGGTTGGCTTCGGCTTTGTGGAGGTGGGTACGCTGACGCCGCGTCCTCAGCCGGGCAATGACAAGCCCCGGCTGTTTCGCCTGATTCCCCAAAGGGCCATCATCAACCGGATGGGCTTCAACAATGACGGCATTGCCGCCGGAGTAGAGAACATCCGTTCCGCTACCCGTTTTCATGGCGTCCTTGGCGTCAACATCGGGAAAAACAAGGTAACTCCCAATGAAGATGCGGCCCAGGACTACCTGACCTGCCTGCGTGCGGCATGGCCCGTGGCGGATTACATCGCCATCAACTTCTCTTCTCCCAATACGCCCGGCCTGCGCGAGCTCCAGGCCGCAGAACCCGCCGCGCGCCTGCTGGCTTCCCTGAAAGCCGAGCAATCCAACCTTGCCGCGGAAACCGGACGTAACGTGCCCATTTTCATGAAAGTGGCCCCGGATATGACGGATGAACAGATAACGGAACTCAGCCGCGTCTTCTTGGATGAAGGGCTGGACGGCCTCATAGCTACGAACACCACGCTTTCCCGTGCCGGAGTGGAAGCCAGTCCGCGCCATGAAGAAGCGGGAGGCCTGTCCGGAGCGCCGCTGACGGAGCGGTCCACGGAAGTCATCGCGGCCTTTGCTTCCGAGCTGAAGGGGCACATTCCTATTATCGGCGTAGGCGGCATCATGAGCGGCGCGGACGCTGTTGCCAAGATCAAGGCAGGGGCCAGCCTCGTCCAGCTTTACACGGGCTTTCTCTACCGCGGCCCGGACCTCATCCGGGAATGCGTGGAAGCCATGAAGGCGGAATGCCCCGTTAACTCCTGATCCGACTTATTCAACGCACACAGGTTTCATCCATGCCCGGTTCCTTCGTACACCTTCACAACCACACGGAATACTCTCTGCTGGACGGCGCTGTCCACATTAAGGACCTCATTGCGGAATGTTCCCGCATGGGCATGCCCGCCGTCGCCGTTACGGACCACGGCAACCTCTTTGGAGCCATTGAGCTCGTGATGGAGGCGAACAACCTTAACAAGTCCGTAGCCGCTTGGAACAAAGAGCATCCGGAAGGACCCCAGAAACAGCCGGTGAAGCCCATCTTCGGCTGTGAGGTATACCTTTCCCCCACGCCCATAAGCGTGAAAAAGCAGCTTCCCGGACGGCGCAAATACACGCACCTGCTTCTTCTGGCGGAAAATGAAACCGGCTGGCAGAATCTTGTCAAGCTGGTGTCCCGCTCCCATCTGGAAGGTTTTTACTACAAGCCACGCGTGGATATGGACACCCTGCGGGAATTCCATGAAGGCCTCATCTGCTGCACGGCGTGCGTCGCCGGACCGCTGAATGAATGGCTGCTCAACGACCAGTTTGAAAAGGCGGAGGAAGCCCTGCTGGCGCTGAAGGACATCTTCGGGGATGATAACATCTTTGTGGAGCTTCAGGACCACGGCCTGGAGGAAGAAAGAAAATGCCTGCCCGGGCTGGTGAGCATCGCCCGCAAGACCAACACCCCCATTGTGGCCACCAATGACGTGCACTTTCTCCGGAAGGAAGATCACGACATGCACGATGTGCTGATCTGCGTAGGGACCAACGAAAAACTGGCTTCTCCCAAGCGCATGCGCTACTCCACGGAAGTCTACCTGAAATCTCCCGAGGAAATGCGGGAAGTGTTCCGTGACTACCCGGACGCCGTGGAAAACACGCTGAAAATCGCGGAACGGTGCAACGTCACTATCAAGCTGGACTCCGCCAGTACGGAAAAATACCCGGAATTCGGCACTCCGGACGGCTCCACGCGTGAGGAATACCTGCGCAAGGTGTGTTATGAAGGTCTGGAGGAACGGTACGGCAAGGAACGCGTGGCTACGGACAAGGAGCTTCGCGACCGTCTGGATTATGAGCTGGGAATCATCAACCAGTTGAAATTCCCCTCCTACTTCCTGATTACGGCGGACTTCATCAACTGGGCGAAGGACCATGACATTCCCGTGGGTCCCGGGCGCGGTTCCGCCGCCGGCTCCCTGGTGGCGTATTCCATGAAGATCACGAACATCGACCCCCTGCGGTTCGGCCTGATCTTTGAACGTTTCCTGAATCCGGAGCGCGTCAGCCCTCCCGATATCGACATTGACTTTTGCCAGACCCGCCGTCCGGAAGTGATTGACTACGTGCGGCAGAAATATGGGGAACGAGCCGTGTCCCACATCATCACGTACGGCACCATGGGTGCCAAATCCGTGCTCAGGGACGTGGCCCGTGTGATGGACATGTCCTATGCGGACGGGGACCGCATCTCCAAGCTGATCGAAACCGGCCCCAAGGTGACCCTTCAGTCCAGCTACAAGAGCAATGAAGAGCTGCGGGAGCTGATCGCGTCCGATGAAACGTATGCGGAACTCTGGGGCTATGCGACGCGCCTGGAAGGGCTTATCCGCAACGTGGGCGTGCACGCTGCGGGCGTTGTGATTGGTGACCGGCCCCTGGATGAGCATGTGGCCCTCACCCGTGACGACCTTTCCGACCCGCATGCCGCCGTTGTCGCCCAGTGCGATATGAGCGCCATTTATGAAGTGGGCCTCTTGAAGATGGACTTCTTGGGCCTGAAAACCTTGACCGTCATGCATGATGCGGAGGAATACGCCCGCTGGCGCGTGCCGGAATTCAAGCTGGACTCCGTCCCCCTGGATGACAAGGAAACGCTGGACCTGCTGAACAGGGGGGATACGATGGGCGTGTTTCAGCTGGAATCCGGCGGCATGGTGGACACCTGCCGGCGTTACGGCATCCAGAAAATTGAAGACATCATTGACCTGCTGGCCTTGTACCGTCCAGGCGCCATGCAGTTCATGGATGAAATGATTGAAGTCAAGAAAGGGCTGCGACAGGTGGTGTATGAACACCCCTTGCTGGAACAGGTCAGCGGAGAAACCTACGGCGTAATGATCTACCAGGAACAGGTGCAGGCGGCGGCCAAGCTGCTGGCGGGCTATACGCTCGGCGGCGCTGACTTGCTGCGCCGCGCCATGGGTAAGAAGGACCCCGCAAAAATGGCCAAGGAAAAGGCTCACTTTGTGGAAGGGTGCTGGAAAACCAACCAGATTGACGAGAAGACGGCTACGGCCATCTTTGACAAGATTGAGAAATTCGCCGGATACGGCTTCAATAAATCCCACTCAGCCTGCTACGGCCATATCTCCTACTGGACGGCCTACCTCAAGGCCCACTTCCCCGTGGAATTCCTCTGCGGCTTGATGTCCAATGAAGCGAACAATGACAAAATCGGCGTGTTCATTCAGGAGGCCAACCGCATGGGCATTGAAATCCTCCCTCCCAACGTGAACAAGTCCATGCTTAAATTCACGCCTGAGAAAACGCCTTCCGGCAAGCTGGCCGTGCGCTACGGCCTGGCGGCCATCAAGAACGTGGGGGAAGGCGCCATGCAGATTCTTCTGGAAGAGCGGAAGCGGAATGGGGAATTCTCCAGCATGGAGGACATCTGCAACAGGCTGGATTCCAAATCCGTCAACAAGAAAATCTTGGAATCCCTGATCCGTGCCGGAGCGCTGGACTGGACGCTGGAACCGCGTTGCGCCCTGTTTGAGCGCGTGGACTTGGCCCTGAGCGGCGCTTCTCAGGTGCACAAGGATAAGGCTCTGGGGCAGGGCGCCCTGTTTGACATGACTTTTGAAGCCCCCAGGGTGAAGGATGAACCGGCCGTTCCGGAATGGCCCAAGGACCAGCGCATGGTGGATGAAAAGGACTTGTTGGGCGCCTACTTCTGCGGCCATCCCCTGGACTCCATGCGTGGCGTCATTGATGCGGAAAAATACACCCGCATAGGCCTTATTGACACGCTGGAATCACATGAACTCAAGCAGAAGCACCAGATCGCGGGAATGGTGCGCTCCGTCATCCCCAAGATCAGCAAGGCCGGAAGAAAATTCGCCGTCCTGACGCTGGAAGACTTTACCGGCAGCATTGAAGTGCTGCTATGGTCGGACGTTTATGAAAAGGCCCTGGAAATGGAAGGAGGTCTGGAACCGGGCGTCTTCGTTGCCGTGCGCGCCAACATTCGGGAAGATGACCGCACCTCCGCCAAAAGCGTGGCTGCGCAGGGCGTGGAGCCTCTGGGCGGTAAACGGCGCAAATCCAGGGCCGGGGACCAGGGGCCGTTGAACATCATCGTCAGCCCCCTGCGCCACACGAGAAAAAATCTGGAGCAGATACGGGACATCCTGAAAAGATACCCGGGCCGCTCCAAGGTCAACCTTACCGTTAAGGACAGCCTGGGCCATAGCCAGATACTGGAACTGGACGAACAGTTCCGCGTCAACCGCTGCCGGGAGTTGGAAACGGAGCTTTCCATGTACAACTGACGCCATGGCGGAAGGAAAGATGCTTCTGCCGGAATCGGAACGCCTGGTATTCAGGGCATGGGAAGAAAGGGACTGGCCCTTCTTTGCCGCCATGAATGCCAATCCGCGGGTGATGCGCTTCTTTCCGGCTGTCATGACGGAGGAACAATCCCGTTCCATGTGGGACCGCATGCGTGCGGAACTGGATGAAAAAGGGTATGGCCTGTACGCCGTGGAGCTTAAAGCCTCTGGTGCCCTGATCGGATTGCTGGGGTTCCACTGGGCGGATTTTGCCGCGGAATTCACGCCCTGTGTGGAAATAGGCTGGCGGCTCGTCCCGGAAGCCTGGGGCCATGGCTACGCCACGGAAGGGGCCTGTGCATGCCTGGAACACGGTTTTGCCCGTCTGGGCTTTGACCGTGTGTACTCTTTCACCGCCTGCGTGAACCTCCCTTCGGAAGCCGTGATGAAGCGTGCCGCAATGAAGAAAACCGGGGAATTCAACCACCCTAAAGTGGCGCCGGATTCTGTTCTGTATCCGCATGTTTTATATTCATCATAATTTGATTGTTGCGAGATATTGATAAGAATTTATCAAGTTGTGTAGTAAGTTTTTTACAGTATTTCATGGGGATAATGTTAGTTTTCTTATTGAAAAATCCAATAAAATGCTTACTATTCTTCAAGTATTATGGAAGATTCCAAAGCTGCCTCAAGAAATTATGATCAATTTAGTGATCAAGCGTGGGTGAAGCATTTAAGATTACTTGTCTGCCAGAGATTGGCACAAATTTTATTTTTCCAGTTAATATGTGAACGGATAAGAAATTCTAATAGAATAAGAAATGGAGTTTCTGATCAGATATTTATACTATCAAGCAACAAGGAAATTTGGGAAAAATTGTTATCTTTCTTATCAGCTAAAGAAGATATTAATCCTAATGCAGATTTATTGAATCTTGGTGAAATTTTGACAAAGATAAATGTTGTCAATAGCGATACTTCCCTTGGGAAATTTATTGAACAATATCAGCTTGAATGGTATCGCTTTTTTTCTGATTATTTGTTGTCATATGTAAAAAGGAATATAGGTGGGACAAATATATTTGATAAAGTAAGAGATAAAATATATTTGTTTGCGGAAAAATCAAAAATGGGAATTGAAGAGGAAATAGAATCAATTTCTCAAAAAGATATAGAAGAGACAATAAATTTTATATCAAATCAGAGGCGAGAATGGAAAATTGCTAACAATTTGGCCGAGAAAATAGTAAGAAATTTCGATTTCTTTACCAGTGATAAAGATATTTCTAATGTTATTAATATTCTTGATTCACGAATAGATAAAATAAATAAATTATTGCAGTCTCAAAAAATTGAATTTAAAAATAATTTCATTGACCTTGAGAATTCTTATAAGGAAAAAGAAGAGGAATTAAAAAAACAGGTTGAGGCTAATATACAGACAATAAAAGAGAATTTTGAGGGTCAGGCTGGACGCATAGGAATGGAGAAGGCCTTTAGGACGGCGAGCAGCCGTATTAGGAAAGGACGGCGTTGGGCCTTCGTTGGATTCATTCTAGGCTTGGTTTTATTGTTCTCCGTTGGCTGTTTTCTTCTATTTTCTAATTTGGATAGTGTAAATGAGCAAGGGCATTGGTCTGTCCAAGAGCTTGTCCATACTGCCGGTAGGTATCTTGCAGTAGCGGCAATAGTATGGTGGACGTGGTTTATTGCCAAACGGTTCTCCCAGTTAGTTAAGATTGAAGAGGATTATGCTTTTAAGGAAACAATGGTTCTCTCTTATAAAGGTTATCATGAGGAAGTAGGGGGCAATGAGGAACTTTGTCGGGAATTATTGCAACTTACTATCAAAATGTTTGCTGAAAATCCTACCCGTCTTCTTGAAAAACGGGAATGCGCATTACCGGTTCAGGAACTGGTTACAATTATCACTGATTCCCTAAAGGCTAGTAAAAAGTAAGAGATAAATTTTAGATAGGGTAGGAAATCGAACGGGCTGCAATCCCGGAGGAATGCAGCCCGTTGACTGGGTGTGGGGCGCGTGGCAGCAGGACGGAACCGTCCCGATGCCGTTTAGCGCAACTTAGAAGGAGTAGCTTACCCCGGCGTTGACCCGGTGGTAGGTTGACTTGCTCCTGCCTTCGAATTCATAGCCGGCGTAGGCCGTCCATTTGGGGTTGATGACGACGGTACTGTTGTAATTGACGCGTACGGCGTTCCGGTCCGGGCGGGAACCCCTCGCGGTCCAGCTGAAGTCGTTCAGCAGACGCGTTGCCCTGGTTTCCGGGTTGTCGCGCACCACGTCGGGCACGTAGCTTACGGACAGGCTGTTAACCCACAGTACGCCGTTGCTGAATTGCAGCGCCTTGCTGACTCCCACGCCCACGGGCAGGCTGAGGTTCTTCAGATTCCCGCGGTCAAAGTGCCGGGCGTCATATCCTGTTTCCGTGAAGGAATTCTGGTTCACCTGCGTGTACTCGATTCCCAGGAAGGGGGAGAGCGTCCAGCCCTTGTTCAGGCTGTGGTCCCACGTGGCCTGAAGGGTGGCGAAGCCCATTCTGTTCTGCCATTTGCCGTGGGAGGCCCCTCCGTCATAATAGGAGTCCAGCTTGTTGGTCGTCCAGCCGAAGCCGGCGGTTCCGCTGATGGTCAGCATGTCCTTGGGAGCAAGCTGTTTTCTCCATGCTCCGTACAGCAGGGCAACGTAGGAGGTCTGGTCCACTTCGCTGGGCCAGCTCCGGCTCTTGTTGGTGCCGTACAGGTTGCCGAAGGCGGCGCCCAGAATGGTGTTCGGGGTGAACCTGCGGTCTGCGCCCACGGCATAGCCGCCGCCATTGTAGTCATAGCCGTCAATGCCGTCCCGGGTGGCATGGTAGGTGAAGTCTCCCATGCCCTTGATCCAGAAGTTGTTCTTCGGGCCCATCAGGAAGCGGGTGATGCCCACCTGTCCCAGAGCAGCGTTGGAAACGGATTTCATGTTGGAAGCGGAGCTCCACATGGAGTTGCCGATGTCCGCCCCGGCCAGTTCCGGAAGAATTTCTTCAATGTCGTCCGTGGGGTTCCAGACGGCATACAGATGGTCGTTGATCCCGTCACCGTCCTGGTCTTCCCATTCCTTGGTCCAGTACCCTTCGTAGGTATAGGGGGAGTTGACGGTATCAGTCCCGGTGGCGCTTGAATAAATATTGTCAAAGTCACCGGAGGTGCCGGGAATGGCCGCATCCTCTATGGACATGGCCAGGAAGCGCTGTTTTTGCGCCCATCGCTTGTGGGCGTAGTCTTCCAGGGAATCCGCTACTCCCATGGAGCCGCCCATGGTGTGGCTGTTTGCCTGCTCAATGCTGAGGCCGGAGCTGTAATCGTCCATGAAGGGGCGGAAGTCAAAGATGACGCCCTTGCTGATGTCGATCGTATCTCCGCGGAAGGCGGCACCCCTCCCGGTTCTCAGGGTAACTCCGGATTCAATGGTGATGTCCTTGCTGTTCACAGAGCTGTTCCCCGTGATTTCCAGAATACCCTTGTTCACGGTGAAGGAGGAGTTTTTGGTGAGATCCTTGTTGCCATAGGTCACTCCGTCTTCCAGAATCAACGTGCCGTCATGCAAGGTGGTCTTGCCGCTGACGTTGAAGTACTTGGATTCCGCCAGCCGGTTTTGCCAGTCGCCTTCCGATTCTCCTGCTGCCTGGGTGATCAGCTTGTCTGCCTCCGCCCCGGAGAAACGGATGGTGCCCTTGAATTCCGGCGCAGTTCCGTTATACGGAGTCGTGTCCACACCCTCGGACTTGTTGAAGTCAAAGACGATGTTGTCGTACTCCGCCCCGTCGCCTTCATTCCGGAAGGGGTCGTAGAAGGTGACCGTCCTGCCCTCCTGGGCACGGAGCACCACGTTGTCCATGGAAAAGGATCCGTTGGTTCCAAATACCAGGGAGTTCAGGATGGGGTTGTCCCCTCCGCGTTTTTCCGTGTTGCCTTTCACGATGATGTCCCCCTGGTCAGCGGAAAAGACGGCATCCTTGTAGTAGAGGAGCATGGCCCCCGCAACGCCGTCCACGGAGTTGTTCTCAATGAGCACGCCGCCGCGGTTATTGATGAATTCCAGGCCGTTGGCTCCCTGAAGAGCGCCTACATCCCATTTGGCCGAGTTTCCGGAGATGGTGACCTTCCCGGTATTGACGAAGGATGTCTTTCCGTCTACCAGCAGGGCTCCATATCCGTAATCCGTGGATTTGTTATTGGAAATGGAAATATCCCCCGTATTGGCAAAGGACAGGTCCCCGTGGAATTGCCCCACGCCGTAGTGCCAGCCCGCCGTATTGTTGTCCATGGAGATGTTTCCGGTCCGGGTGAACGAGGTATTTCCGGTCACCTCAATGGCGCCGTTGTACTGGTCCGCACTATTTCCGGAAAGGGAGATGTTCCCGGCATCCGTGACGCTGAACGTACCGTAAAAACGCAGGGCGCCGTTGGACCCCTTGGTGGAGTTGCCTTCCACGGTGATGTTCCCGTTATTGCTGAACGTGGTATTGCCGAAGACGGCCACGCCGCCCATTTGCTTGTCCGAGCTGTTTCCTGAAATGGTGATGTCTCCCGTATTGGTGACATTCCAGTCCTTGCTGACCCAGCCCACGGCATACGTATTGTCCGCGTGGTTGTTGATGAAGGTGATGGAACCGACGTTATTAAGGTTGAGGCTTCCGCTGACGCCGAATGCCCCGGCGCTGTTGCTGGCCTGGTTGCCTTCAAAGCGCAGGTCCCCTCCGATGTTGGAGATGTCCAGGTCCTGGCCGCTGTATACTGCGCCGAAGTTGCCGTTCCATTCGGAAGTCAGTTCCCCGGCGTCCGCCCGGTTGTTCTTGAAAACCACGTCTCCGGTAACGCCGGCTATCTTCATGCCGCCTCCGGTATTTTCCTGTCCGTCTACGGCGCCTGCATAAGCATAAATGGCTCCGGCCATCCATGCGGAATTATTTTCAAAGGTCATGTCGCCGTTGACGTTCTGGAACGTCAGCGCGTATTCCCCGGCGGGAATGTAGGCCTTGGTTGCCGTAGAGGTGGAGTCATGCGCGCCAGCGTAAATAGCGCCCCCGATGTTGGAGTGGGCGCTTGTGGGCGAGTGTCCGGTGGAGTTCCCGCTGAACAGGATGGACTTGGTATTTTCAAAGTCGATCTTTCCCCACGTGAACAGGGCTCCCCCCAGGGCCTGCCCCTGCTGGCTGTCGTCACCCAGCATGTTGTTGGTGAAGGAAATGTTGCCCATCTGGGAGAAGGTGATGTCTCCCCTTGCGTTCACGGCGCCCCCGGCATTCGTATCTGCATTCACGATGGACTTGCAGTTGTTGAAGGAAAGGTCGCCCATATCCGTGAAGGTGAGCGTTTCTCCGCGGATGGCGCCTCCGCCTTCATTGTCATTGACCCAGCGGTCGCTGTGAATGGAGGAACAGTCGTCAAAGCTCATGGACATTCCCGTGCCGGTAAATGTCATGACGGACTCGCTGGCGGGCTGGGTGTGGTCCGCCAGCTGGTTGAAGAAGACGCTCCCTGCGAAGACGGTGTCTTCCGTCCGGAATCCGGAAAAGCTCAGGTCCTCCTTCAAGGTGTAAGTAATGCTGTCCTGCGTCTCCTGGCGCGTGTCAACGGTGCCCTGATAGAGGTCTTCAGCCTGCTGGGCTGTTCCCGTCTGCGCCAGGGAGGCTGTCATCAGGAGAAGGATGGCGGATACTGCAAATTTTGGTTTCATTAGTATGCGGTAAGGTTCTTTGTTAGGTCCCAGACCTGAGCCGTCTTTTGCCCGGGCGCCCGGGTGGGGGCTGTTGCGCGCACCGGCACTGGTGTCTGGAAACTATGAGAGTCCCTAAAGGGCGTTTTTTCTCAACGGATGTCATGCTGCATCAGAAGGCTGTTCTAACATATAATTCCGCTTGGCCATTGAACCTGAAAACGTCCGGCTCCCTTATCTGTGAAAATATGGCCTGTGTCATACATAAGGTCTTTTGTGAGTGTAGGTCAGGAAATATAACAAATTTTGTAATTTAATGATTTTTAGTAATGGGTGGATAATAAAATAAAGCTTGTTCCTGTATTTTTGTAGAAAAGTTATGCAGGGGTGAATGACAATAGAAATATGAACACTTTTGTTCGTGAAGGCTTCTATCCTTCATGCGGGCGGTCTTTCACGGCTGGCCCGGAAACGATGAAACAATAGATACCGTCATGTTTGATCCAAATCAAAAACCCGATACAGCCCGGGCAGAAAATTCCATTTTCGGCTCTCCGGAAGCAGATAACCTCCTGCCCAAGGACCAGTTCCCGGATTACGCCATGCGTGCAGAAGACGCCTTCCAGCTGGTGTCCGATGAATTAATGCTGGACGGCAACGCCCGCCAGAACCTTGCAACCTTCTGCCAGACATGGGATGAAAAGCAGGTCAGGATGCTGATGAATCTCAGCATTAACAAAAATATGATCGACAAGGATGAATATCCCCAGACAGCCGCCATTGAAATGCGCTGCGCTGCGATCATTGCCAATCTTTGGAATGCCAGCCAGGATGAAAAGCCCATCGGCTGTTCCACCATCGGTTCCAGTGAAGCGTGCATGCTTGGCGGCATGGCTGCCCTGTGGCGCTGGAGAGCCCGCCAGAAGGCTGCCGGAAAACCCACTGACAAGCCCAACCTGGTATGCGGGCCCGTCCAGATCTGCTGGCACAAGTTCTGCCGCTACTGGGACATTGAAATGCGTGAAATCCCCATGTCACCCGGAAAATGGAAGATGGACGTGGACAGCATGCTGGAACAGATTGATGAAAACACCATCGTGGTGGTTCCCACCTTCGGCGTGACCTATACGGGCGCTTATGAACTGCCTGCGGAAATTGCCAAGGCCCTGGACGATTACGAAGACAGGACCGGTATCAGTGTGGACATCCACGTGGACGGCGCCAGCGGCGGCTTCCTGGCCCCTTTCTGCGCTCCGGACATCGTCTTTGACTTCCGTATTCCCCGCGTCAAATCCATCAGCGCTTCCGGCCACAAATACGGTCTTGCTCCGCTCGGAGTGGGCTGGGTGGTATGGAGAGACATCGCCGACCTGCCTGAAGGGTTGATCTTCAACGTCAACTATCTTGGCGGGGAAATCCCCAACTTCGCCATCAACTTCTCACGGCCGGCCGGACAGATCATCTGCCAGTATTATGACTTCATCCGTCTGGGCAAGGAAGGGTATACCAACATCCATACCCAGGCCTATGAAGTGGCCAAGTACATTTCAGATGAGGTTTCCAAGCTGGGACCGTATGAATTCATTTGCACGGGCGATCCGGAAAAGGGCATTCCCGCCGTCTGCTTCTTCATCAAGGACGGAGCCAAGACGAACTATACCCTCTTCGACCTCTCGGACAAACTGAGAACCCGCGGCTGGCAGGTGCCCGCCTTCACCCTCCCTGCAAATTGCCAGGATACGGTGGTGATGCGCGTCATGGTCCGTCAGGGCTTCTCCAAGGACCTTGCAGACCTGTTCCTTGAAGACTTCAAGCGCATGCTTGCCTTCTTCGAGAAGCACCCGGTCACTTCCCCGATGACGGCGGAAGAAGGCACGGCCTTCCACCACTCCTGATGGAAGACCCGCTGAGTGATTTTTGTTGGATGAATAAGTGTGTGTAAGCGCAGCTCCGCAGTTGCCAAGGTTTGTGCGTGGACCTGGCGGCTGCGGAGTTCTTTTTTGCTCCCTTCACTTTCCCGTAAAAAACACCGGGTTTGCTTACAGGCAGACCCGGTGTTTTTTATATGGAAAAAGGCATGCGGCTCATTTTGCGGCAGTCAGGTTGCGGGGCAGGGCACGGCGTGCCTGTAAAAAAGATTCCCGGCTGCGCCATGCTGGGGATTTGATGATTTTGCGGAAGCTCCGGAATGGGTATGGCTTCCCGGCTGGGGCGGTGCAAGGGGTGGGCATCAGCACAAAATACTTCACCGGCCATGTTCGCATGGCGGAAAAAAGAAGGAGGGCATCCTGCGGAAAGGAGCCTTCAATCCGCTTTAATCCCGGAGCCGGTGGGGCGGCGGGAATTGTGTTCAGCTGATGCAGCGGAAGTAATAATCCACGCGGGAAATGAACCAGGACCATTTGAAGCCGGGCTTGCCGTTGTCCAGCAGCAGGTGCGGGCAGCGCTTTCCGGTCCAGTAGTAATGCGGCACGACGTTCCGCAGGGGAATATCGTAGGCATACATGTTATAGGCGGCCAACTTGGCAGCGCGGTCAAAAGTCTTCACGATGCTCTGGCCGCGTTTTTCACACATTTCAATGCCGATGGAGTACAGGTCCCCGGGGCCGCCGCGGTCCGCATGGCGGCCCGTTTCATTCAGAGGGATGTGCTGCATGGCTACATACGGGTCCACCGTGTAATGCCAGTTGCAGTGCAGTGCGCCGTTATTCAGGGCGCGTGCATGCTGCATGGCGTCTGCGGACGGGTTTTCCGTATTGTGCATGGTGATGAAGCGCGGCTTCATCCGGGAGGAGCGCCGGCGCAGCGGGGAAGAGCTGGGCATGAACATCGGGTGCACATTGCATTCCGCCAGCAGCTGCCGCGGGGAGCGCTTCACCAGGGGAACGCCGGAGGGTTTGAAGGAGATCATGGGCGCCATTCCGGCTTTGCCGGAGGGTTCCGAACAACTGGTCAGGGCCAGCAGGGCGGCGGCTTCCATCAGGAAGGTGCGGCGGTCAATGCCCCGGACTTTTTCCAGCATGGGCTGGAGCTGTCCGGAAACGCGGCCAAGATAAGTGGCGATGGTGGAAATATTGTTCATACGGCTGTCCGGGGGTGGGGATTTGCGGCGCTGATGCGGGAAAAGTTTAGTTCAAGCTAAGATTCACTTCGCTTCTTTGCAACGAAAAAGTGTGAAAGCTTTAGCTTTGTGCTGAATTCTTCACGCTTTTTGTCATATTGGCCTGTTCAAACCGTTGTTAAAAGCAAAACGGTCTCCGGCTCCGCGGCGGTTACGGCGTCCGCGCCTACCGGGGAAAGGATGAATTCCCCCTGCCGGGCCGTTTTTCCGTCCCATGTTACGGAGCCGCGGAGAACCGTAAAAATGGCAAAGCGGGAAGCGTCCGGCTGGGTGAACCGGGCCCCTCTGTCCAGCCGGTATTCCTCCATGGTAAAATGCGGCATTTCGGTCAGGTAGCCGGGGCGACGGCTGAGTTCCCGGAATTCCGCGATGGAATCCAGAGCCTGGTCCATATGCAGTTCCCTCCCTTTTCCTGAAGCGTCCGTCCGGTTCCAGTCGTAGAGACGGTAGGTAGTGTCGCTGTTCTGCTGGATTTCCGCAATGAGGTGTCCGGCGCCGATGGCGTGGACCAGGCCCGCGGGAATGTAGAGGTGTTCGCCTTCCTTCAAATGGGTGGAACGTATCAATGCTTCCATCCGGCCCGTTTCCGCCGCGCGGCGGATGTCTCCGGGTGTGGCGTCTTCTTCCATACCTCTGTAAATCAGCGCGTCCGGTTCTGCGTTCAGCACGTACCAGACTTCGTTTTTAACTTCTCCGTTCAGGGCGGCTGCCGTGCGTTCCGGGGGATGCACCTGGACGGAAAGGTTTTCACGGGCATCCAGAATTTTGCAGAGCAGGGGAAAGCTCGGAAAACGTTCATAGCCGGGGCCGAAAATTTCCTCCCTCCGTTCCTCCCACAGCCGGTGCAGGGGCATTCCTTCCCATTCTCCTTCCCGCACCATGCTCATGGCTTCCGGACGGTCGCTGATTTCCCAGGCTTCCCCGTAGGCCGTTTCCCGGTCGGGCAATTCCCGGCCCAGCAAGGTTCTCATGTACTGGCCGCCCCAGATGCGAGGCTGGTATAGGGAGTGAAAGCGGAAAGGCTGCATGGTAATAAAAGGAACGTAGGCCATCTTTTACAGGCACACAAGCAAAATGCCCGCAGGAGGCCTGCGGGCATGGAGAAGGGATAATCGTGCGGTTCCGGTTATTTGATGGATTCCCAGACGATGCCGATTTCATCAAACGGCACGTATTCCTTGCTTTTGTCCGGCTTTGGTACGCCGTAATTGGTCCGGAACAGGGGGAGAATGGGAGCTCCCGTCTTCGGGTCCTTGCTCATGGGCGGCACGCCCACTTCTTCCAGAAGAAGAGTCATGCCGAATTCCCCGCCGGGACCTTCGCTAACCAGGATTTCAATGGGGTATACCTTGCCTTGCTCCACCGTGAACGGCTTGCCGGCGGCTACGCCGCGCATGGTGTTGTTCCAGTGTCCGGAAGTGCCGTACTTGTAGAACGTGACGGGCGGAACGTTGATGCCGATGTCCTTGAGTTCCTTTTTCTGCGCATCGTTGCCGGGTTTGCCTTCCATGGCATCCAGCCATTGCGCGTTGTTCGCCGTCATTTTTCCCAGGGAGGCGGATTCCCAGCCGTAATCGAATACGTTCTGGTTATTGAACCGCACTGCCAGATAGTCGTCTCCCAGGCCCACAAAGCGGAACGTTCCGGACTTGGGCGCGCGAACCTTGCCGCGGTAAATGGCAAGCCACTGGCTGGGTTTGACCTTGTCGTCGCATCCGTAGGCCTTGGGCGCGTCTTTGGCGGGGGTTCTGGGGATGTAGAACTGGGCGGCGTACAGCTGCTGGGGCGCCTTGTAAAAGCGGTTCAGCTCCGATTCATTCCAGCCTTTGTTGACAAAGCGGGAAAGAAAGGCGCGGTACTGCTCCATGTTCATATTGGTGGGACGCCCTCCGGGCGTCTGCTTGGCGTCGTAAAAGGTCCCCACCAGCGTACTGCCGGAAGGCTGGGACGTGCCGAATGCAGAAGTGGAATCTCCCAGGTCGGGGCCGAATCCGTCTCCCATGCCAAGCGCGGTCCCTTCCTCCAGCATGACGGGTTCGTCCGGGGGATCAATGTCAATTTTGGGGAGGCTGACCGGGGCGGCGGCCGCGGCCACCACTACCTTGACGGGCGTTTCCGCATGGGAGGAAGAGGAAGTTTCCCTCTGCACTTCCGGCGGAGGGGGCGTATCCGCCGGGGGGGCATCGTCAGGCGTGATGTAGCCTACCACCTTGGGCTCTTCCGGGGGAGCGATGATGATGGTCAGGGAATAGAGAATGGCTCCGGCAAGAATGACGGAGAGAAAGGATGTCGCCAGTGCGGCAATGTAATTTTTCCGCCTTTCCTTGCGCAGCGTGTCTACTGCTTCTTCTGTGGGTTCGATATGAAGGCTCATGCATATATGATAACACAGGAGCTCCATATGTTGAGTAACATGCGGATAACAAGGATAACATGTCGGTAACAAAAAGGAGCGGAAACCCGGTGGCTAAGCCACGTTGGCCGGGCGTCCGTCAGCTTTTCCTGTGCCGTCTTGTCCTTCCGGGAGCCAGAGCGATGGCGGCAACGGAGCAAACTCCCAGAATCAGAGGATAGTACAGGTATTCCATGATCATGAGGGGGGAAACCTGGGCAATGCCCGCCGCCATCAGCATCTGGGCTCCGTAGGGGATGATGCCCTGGACCAGGCAGGAGAACGTATCCAGAATGCTGGCGCTGCGCCTGGGCGGAATGTGGAATTTGTCGCTGATCTCCTTGGCGATGGGGCCTACCGTGATGATGGCGATCGTGTTGTTGGCCGTGCAGAGATTGGCCATGGAGACAAGGGCCGCGATGCTGAATTCAGCCCCGCGCCGCCCCCGGATGTGGGACGTGATTTTTCCAATGATGTAGGCGATGCCGCCGTTATGGCGGATCAGGGCCAGCACGCCGCCCGCCAGCAGGGTGACGATGATCAGTTCCCCCATGCCGGTCATGCCGGCGCCCATGGCGCGGAACCAGGCCATGAAGGAAAAATACCCCATGCCGACTCCGACAAGTCCCGTGGCGAGCAGCCCCAGCGTCAGGACGGCCATTACATGGATGCCGGCCAAGGCCGTCACCAGCACAAGCAGGTAGGGGAAAACCTTCATCCATTCAATGGGGGCGTCTCCCATGGGGGGAGACTGCACGTGCCAGCCCAGCAGCACATAACAGGCCAGGGCCAGCAGAGCGGCGGGGAAAACCACCTTCACGTTGGCCCGGAACTTGTCCCGCATGGCACAGCCCTGCGTTCGGGTGGCTGCAATCGTGGTGTCTGAAATAAAGGAAAGATTGTCTCCGAAAAACGCGCCTCCCACCACAATGGCCGTCATCATCCCTGTGCTGGCCTGCGTAGCTTCGGCCAATCCCACGGCTACCGGAGCCAGCGCCACGATGGTGCCCACGGAAGTACCTACGGAAAGGGAAATGAAGCATGAGGCGATGAAGACGCTGGCGAGCAGCAGGTTGTCCGGCAGAAGGCGCAGGGTAAGCTGCACGGTGGCGTCAATGGCGCCCATATCCCTTGCGGACTGGGCGAATGCGCCCGCCAGCACGAAAATCCAGATCATCATCAGGATATTCCTGTTGGCCACGCCGGAAGAGAACAGGTCCACCCGCTCCGCCATGCTTTTCCCGCGGGTGATGAGCACGGCCCAGACAGCCGCAGCCGTAAAGGCCACCGTCACCGGGACAGCGTAAAAATCCCGTACGGCTACGGAAATAACCAGGTAAAGCAGGAAGAAAACCAGCAGGGGGCTCAGCGCCCACAGGCTGGGTTTGACTGGAGCCGTATCATGACTGTCTGGAAGGTGGCTCATGGACGGTGCGGGCTTGCCGGAGGCGGGTAAGTTAATGTCCGGCGGCTTCCGCCTGGTCCAGGTACCACTGATAGATGCGTTCCACGCCTTCCTCCAGTTCCACCCGGTGGGTCCAGCCCAGGGAGTGCAGCTTGGAAACATCCGTCAGCTTGCGCATGGTGCCGTCCGGCTTGTCCGCGTTGAACACCAGTTCTCCCCGGTATCCTTCTTTGGCGGCAATCAGGCGCGCCAGTCCTCCGATGGAGATTTCCTTTCCGGTGCCGATGTTGATATGGCAGTTCCGCACCTCCCGGTCTTCCCCTTTCAACTGGCTGAAATCCACCTGTTCCATCACGTGGACGCAGGCGTCCGCCATGTCCTCGCTCCACAGGAATTCACGCAGGGGCGTGCCCGTTCCCCACAGTTCCACGGAACCGGGGGTGATGCCATATCTGCCCAGCACGGACAGGATGGCTTCTTCCGGAGCCGTTCCGTCCACCTGTTCCACGGGGCGGGCGGCCATGTCTTTCCGCACGGCCTCCCAGTTTCCCTCCATCAGGCATTTGGCCAGATGAATCTTGCGCACCATGGCGGGCAGCACGTGGCTGTTCTCCAGGTGGAAATTGTCATTGGGGCCGTACAGGTTCGTAGGCATCACGGCGATGTAGTTGGTGCCGTACTGGAGGTTGAAGCTCTCGCACATTTTCAGGCCTGCGATCTTGGCGATGGCGTAGGGCTCGTTGGTGTATTCCAGCGGGGAGGTGAGCAGGGCGCTCTCCTTCATGGGCTGGGGTGCCTCTCGCGGATAGATGCAGGTGCTCCCCAGGAAAAGGAGCTTGGATACGCCGTGCCGGAAACTTTCCCCGATGACGTTCTGCTGGATCTGGAGGTTGCGGAAGATGAAATCCGCACGGTAGCGTGAGTTGGCGATGATGCCGCCCACGAACGCCGCCGCCAGAAAGACGTATTCCGGCTTTTCCCGGTCAAAGAATTCCCGGACGGCCGCCGGATCTTCCAGGTCCAGTTCCCGGTGCGTCCGGCCGATCAGGTTGGAATACCCCTTCTTTTCCAGGGCTTTCCAGATGGCGGAACCTACTAGGCCGCGGTGTCCGGCCACAAAGATGGCGCTGTTTTTTTCCATCTCAGCAATTGACGGGATTTTTGACGTACTCCATGTCATGCTTCACCATGATGCGCACGAGCTCCTCAAACGGAGTGGAGGTAGGGTTCCAGCCAAGGAGGGTTCTGGCCTTGGTGGGGTCTCCCAGCAGCTGTTCCACCTCGGAAGGGCGGAAATACCTGGGGTCCACTTCCACCAGGATGTTGCCCGTCTTTTTGTCGCGGCCGCGTTCTTCCACGCCTTCGCCTTCCCATTCCAGTTCGATCCCGGCTTCGCGGAAGGCCAGCGTGCAGAATTCCCGGACGGTGTGCATCTCCCCGGTGGCGATCACGAAGTCTTCCGGCTTGTCATGCTGGAGGATCAGCCACATGCACTCCACGTAATCCCTGGCATAGCCCCAGTCGCGCAGGGCATTCAGGTTGCCCAGGTAAAGCTTGTCCTGCATGCCCTGGGCGATGCGGGCCGCCGCCAGCGTAATCTTGCGGGTGACGAAGTTTTCCCCGCGGCGTTCGCTCTCATGGTTGAACAGGATGCCGTTGACGGCAAACATGCCGTAGGATTCCCGGTAATTCTTGGTGATCCAGAACCCGTACTGCTTGGCTACGCCGTAGGGGGAGCGCGGGTAGAACGGAGTGGTTTCCTTCTGGGGGACTTCCTGCACCAGCCCGAAAAGTTCAGAGGTGGAGGCCTGGTAAATGCGGCATTTCTTTTCCATGCCCAGGATGCGGACGGCTTCCAGCATGCGGAGGGTGCCCACGGCGTCCGTTTCCGCCGTGTATTCCGGCACGTCAAAGCTGACCTTCACATGGCTCTGGGCGGCCAGGTTGTAAATTTCATCCGGCTGCACGGTCTGGATAATGCGAATCAGGGAGCTGGAATCCGTCATGTCTCCGTAGTGGAGGTTGATCAGCCGGTTTTTCTTCATGTCCCGGACCCATTCGTCCAGATAAAGATGTTCAATGCGGCCTGTGTTGAAGGAAGAGGAGCGGCGCAGGATGCCGTGAACTTCATAACCTTTGTCGATCAGGAACTCTGCGAGAAAAGAGCCGTCCTGCCCCGTAATGCCGGAGATCAATGCGATTTTGCTCATGTAATGTATACTTCAGGTGTTTGTTGGTTAGGGAGGCATGATTCATGCCCTTTATTAAAAATAATGCATTGTTCCCATGATGACGAGGAAAATGCTGTGGTCCTTGAAGGGGGAAGGGCGTGCCGGCGGGATGCTTATCGTTTGCAGGATGCAATCATTCGCTTGAAGTCGCGGAACAGGTACTGGGGATCCCTTGGGCCTGGGGCGGCTTCCGGATGGTACTGCACGCTGAAGACGGGGAGCGTCTTGTGGGCGATGCCTTCCACGGTGTTGTCATTCAGGTTCATCAGCGTGATCTCCACGTCGTCAGGCACGGTTGCCGGGTCCACGGCGAATCCGTGGTTCTGGGACGTGATGCTGATTTTGCCCGTGCGGAGGTCCTTCACCGGATGGTTGGCCCCGCGGTGGCCGAACTTGAGCTTGAAGGTTTTCGCCCCCAGCGCGTGGGAAATGATCTGGTGTCCCAGGCAGATGCCGAACATGGGCACTTTACCGATCAGGGCGCCCACCTCCCGGTGGATGTCCGTCAGCGTAGCGGGGTCCCCGGGGCCGTTGGAAAGAAAAACGCCGTCCGGTTTCATGGCGAGCACCTCCTCCGCCGTAGTGTGTGCCGGGACTACGGTCACGCGGAAGCCGTTTTCCCTCAACTGGCGCAGGATGTTGTACTTGATGCCGAAGTCGAAGGCTACAAGGTAATACTCCACGGGGGGCAGTTCCCGGTCCGTCACCAGGGCGTCCACTTCCTCCGGCGTCATGGGGTGGGAACCGATCTTGTCCACGATGTTGCACCCTTCCATGGAAGGGGCCTTTCTGGCGGCTTCCACGGCTTCCTCCGGCGTCAGTTCCGTGGTGAGGCAGGCGCGCATGGCTCCGGCGGAGCGCAAGTGCTTGGCAATCTTGCGGGTGTCCACCCCCTCAATGCCGATGATGCCCTGCTTTTCCAGCCAGGGGCCCAGGGCCTCCGTGGCGCGCCAGTTGGAATGGACCTTCGCCAGCTCCGCCACCACAAAGCCGCTGACCTGCGCCTTGCCGGACTCGTAATCTTCCGGGTTGATGCCGTAATTGCCGATCAGGGGATAGGTCATCGTGACGATCTGGCCGCTGTAGGACGGGTCCGTCAGGACTTCCTGGTAGCCGGTCATGGAGGTGTTGAAGCAGGCTTCCCCCACTTCCGTGCCCGTGGCTCCGAAGTGTGAACCGATGAAGACGCTGCCGTCTTCCAGTGCGAGAATGGCTCTCATGATATGGGTATTTTGTATGGTGCGGGGTTAAAGGGTTTCAGCGTGGTATTCCTGAACGGTGCGAACCTGGAGGTCCCGGTTTTTCAGCGCCTCGATGGCGTTCACGCAGGCCTGGGCGGAGGCCAGGTTCGTGCAGTAGGACGTTTTGGTGGCGATGGCGGAGGAGCGGATGATAATGTCGTCCGCACGGGCGTCATGGGAGCCGGGAGTGTTGATGATGAAATTGATCTCCCCGTTCTTGATGTGGTCCACAATGTTCGGGCGCCGCTCCTCGTTCACCTTGTAGGCGCGTTCGCATTCAATGTCGTGCTGGAGCAGGTGGATCATCGTGCCGCGCGTGGCGCACAGGATGAAACCCATGTCCGCCAGCTGGCGGGCCATGTGGAGCACCCGCTCCTTGTCCCGGTCATTCACGGAGATGAACACCTTGCCCTCCGCGGGCAGCGGGTTGAAGGCGCTGATCTGGGACTTGGCAAAGGCGATGTCCGGGTCCGGGTCAATCCCCATGACTTCCCCGGTGGACTTCATTTCCGGTCCCAGCACCACGTCGATGCCCGGGAAGCGGCCCCACGGGAAGACGGCCTCCTTCACGCAGTGGTATTCCGGCGTGATTTCCCGGGTAAAGCCCAGTTCCTCCAGCGTCTTTCCCGCCATGATCTGGGCGGCCAGCTTGGCGAGGGGCTTGCCGATGGCCTTGGAGACGAAGGGCACCGTGCGGGAGGCGCGCGGATTGACCTCAATCACGTAAAGCTGTTCCTCCTTCACGGCAAACTGGATGTTCATCAGCCCGCAGACGTTCAGGCGGCGCGCCAGTTCCTTGGAAGCCCGCGTGATTTCCTTGTGCATTTTCATGGATATGCCCATGGCCGGAATCATGCTGGCGGAGTCCCCGGAGTGGATGCCCGCCGGTTCCACGTGCTGCATGATGGCGCCGATGACGGCACGTTCCCGGTCCGCGATGACGTCCACGTCTATTTCCACGGCGTTTTCCAGGAAGCGATCGATCAGCACGGGGCGTTCCTCGGAAGCTTCCACGGCCTCCGTCATGTACCGGCGCAATTCCTTCTCTTCATACACAATGATCATGCCGCGCCCGCCCAGCACAAAGGAGGGGCGCAGAAGCACCGGATAACCGATGCGCGCGGCGATGGCGGCGGCGTCCTCCACGTTGGTGGCGGTTCCGGCGTCCGCCTGCTTCAGCCCCAGCTCTTTCAGCAGGGCGGAGAAATGCTCGCGGTCTTCCGCCAGGTCAATAGCCTTCGGGCTGGTGCCGATGATGGGCACGCCGTGGGCTTCCAGGGCGTTGGCGAGATTCAGCGGCGTCTGGCCGCCGAACTGGACGATGACGCCGTCCGGTTTTTCCTGCGCGCAGATATGGAGCACGTCTTCCAGTGTCAGGGGTTCAAAGAAAAGCTTGTCTGAGGAATCGTAGTCCGTGGAGACGGTTTCCGGATTGGAATTGACGATGATGGTTTCATACCCCAGCTCCCGCAGGGCCATGGAGGCGTGCACGCAGCAGTAGTCGAACTCAATGCCCTGGCCGATGCGGTTCGGTCCCCCGCCCAGGATGAGGATTTTCTTGCGGCCTGTGTCGCGCGCCTCGTTTTCATCCCCGTACGTGGAGTAGAAATAGGGCGTGTACGCCTCAAACTCCGCCGCGCAGGTGTCCACCAGGCGGTAGCCGGGAATGATGCCCTGTTCCACGCGTTCCTTCCGGACATGTTCTTCCGTGGTTCCGCGGGCCAGCGCGATCTGCCTGTCTGAAAAGCCCAGTTTCTTGGCTTCCCGCAGGTCCAGCGTGTCCAGGCGGTCCCCCGCCTTCGCCAGGTCCTGCATCTGGGCCAGGAACCAGGGGTCTATCTGGGTGATCTGGTGGACCTCCTCCAGGGTGAAGCCGCTGCTGAACGCCGTCTGTATCCAGAAAATGCGTTCCGCGGTGGGAACGCCCAGCTTCCGGGCAATCTCCTCCGCCGTCGCGTTGCGGGGAGCCTTGGCGTCAAAACCCCACCCCCAGCGTCCCGTTTCCAGGGAGCGCAGGGCTTTTTGCAGGGATTCCTTGAACGTGCGGCCGATGGCCATGGCTTCCCCCACGGATTTCATGGAGGTGGTCAGGTGCTCGTCCGCCTGCTTGAACTTTTCAAATGTAAAGCGCGGAACCTTCGTGACCACGTAGTCAATGGCGGGCTCGAAGCAGGCGGGAGTTTCCCGCGTGATGTCGTTGCGCAATTCGTCCAGCGTGTAGCCCACGGCCAGCTTGGCGGCCAGCTTGGCAATGGGGAAGCCGGTGGCCTTGGAGGCCAGGGCGGAGGACCGGGAAACGCGGGGATTCATCTCAATGACGATCATGCGTCCGTTGGCCGGATTAATGGCGAACTGGATGTTGGAGCCGCCCGTTTCCACGCCGATCTCCCGGATGACGGCGAAAGAGGCGTCCCGCATGACCTGGTATTCCCGGTCCGTCAGGGTCTGGATGGGGGCCACGGTGATGGAATCCCCGGTATGCACGCCCATGGGGTCAATATTTTCAATGGAGCAGATCACCACGCAATTGTCCGCGCGGTCACGCATGACTTCCATTTCAAACTCCTTCCAGCCGATCAGGGATTCTTCAATCAGGATTTCCGATACGGGGGAGAGGTCCAGCCCGCGGGCGCAGATTTCCTCAAACTCCGTCTTGTTGTACGCCACGCCGCCGCCCATGCCGCCCAGCGTGAAGGCGGGGCGTATGATGAGGGGGAAGGTGCCGATGTCCCGTGCAACCTGCCGGGCTTCCTCCATGGTGTGGGCGATGCCGGAACACGGCACGTCCAGGCCGATGCGGATCATGGCCTCCTTGAACAGGCTGCGATCCTCCCCGCGGTCAATGGCGTCCGCGTTGGCGCCTATCATGCGCACGTTCTCCCGTTCCAGCACGCCGCTGCGGAACAGCTCCATGGCGCAGTTCAGGGCCGTCTGGCCGCCCAGGGTGGGAAGGAGGGCGTCCGGCTTCTCCCGGATGATGATCTTCTCCACAAACTCCGGAGTGATCGGTTCAATGTAGGTGCGCGGGGCGGTCTCCGGATCCGTCATGATCGTGGCGGGATTGGAATTGACCAGCACCACTTCATAACCCTCTTCCCGGAGGGCTTTGCAGGCCTGGGTGCCGGAGTAGTCGAATTCACAACCCTGGCCGATGACGATCGGGCCGGAGCCGATCACGAGAATTTTTTTGATGGAGGTGTCTTTAGGCATAATGGCGATGGAAGAATCTTGCGGGTTCGGGCCGTGGATTTCCGCCGGGGGAATTAAGTGCCCGCAGGGCTTCTGAGGAAAGTCTTTTTACGGCCAATGACGCGGATTTTTCAAGGGTTGGGGTGGAGCGGAAAACGGCGTGGGAAATGCAGGGCGGACCAGGGTGCGCCAAGGCTCCGGAGCCCTGCCGGACCTGCCGCGGGAAGAGGCTTTCCCGCAGGAGGGCGGCGCGGCTCCGGAGCGGCGTCTGCACCCTAATAGATGAACAGCATTTCCCGGTACTTGGGGAGAGGCCAGGACCGGTCGTTCACCAGGGCTTCTGCTGCGTCGACGCTGGTTCTCAATCGGGACATCCCGGCAAGGATGTCCTCATGGCAGCTCGTGAGCGCGGTTTCCAGCGTATCCAGGTCGGACACGATGGAATCCAGGGCGTCGCCCAGCTTGTCCGCCAGCTTCCGCAGGGCGGAGGTGCCGGAGTCCTGCTTGGCGTCCAGCGCCCTGGAAAGCGCGGAAACGGTTTGCTTGTATTCATTGCGCAGGGCCGGGAGGATGATGGTGGCGGCCATTTCCCAGGACAGGCGCCCTTCAATGCGGATGCGCCTGTGGTATTCCTCCAGGAAAATCTCAAACCGGGATTCCAGCTCCCTTCTGGAAAACACGCCGTACTTCTCAAACAGGGCCACGTTCTTTTCATTGACCAGGGTATGGAGGGCGCTCATCGTGTTCTTCAGGTTGGGCAGTCCGCGGCGTTCCGCCTCCTTCACCCATTCCTCGGAATAATTGTCTCCGTTGAAAATAATCCTCTTGTGTCCGGAAATCCGGCGCTTGAGCGTTTCCTGAAGCTGGGCCAGGAAAGTCTCCGGCGCGAAGGAGGAAAGTTCTTCCGCCAGGGAATCGAAGGCCTCCGCCACAATGGTGTTCAGGGTGATCATGGGCCCGGCGCAGGACTGGGCGGAACCGGGCGCGCGGAACTCGAACTTGTTCCCGGTGAAGGCGAACGGGCTGGTGCGGTTGCGGTCCGTGGCGTCCCTGGGCAGGATGGGCAGCGTATCCACGCCGATCTTGAGCGTGTCGTTCCGTCTGCCGCATCCGGCTTCCCCATTGATGATATTCTCAATCACCTCATTGAGCTGGTCGCCCAGGAAAATGGAGATAATGGCGGGGGGCGCCTCGTTCGCGCCCAGGCGGTGGTCGTTCCCGGCGCTGGCTACGGAAGTCCGGAGCAGGTCGCTGTGCTTGTCCACGGCCTCAATAATGGCGGTCAGCACCGTCAGGAAAATGGCGTTCTGCTGCGGGTCCGTGCCGGGATCCAGCAGGTTCTTGTCCCCGTAGGAGATGGACCAGTTATTATGCTTGCCGGAGCCGTTGACGCCCACAAAGGGCTTTTCATGGAGCAGGCACACCAGGCCGTGCCTGCTGGCCTGCTGGCGCAGGATTTCCATCACCAGCATGTTGTGGTCAATCGCCAAGTTCACGTCTTCAAACAGGGGGGCCAGCTCAAACTGGGCCGGGGCCACCTCATTGTGGCGCGTCTTGGCCGGAATGCCCAGCCGCCAGAGTTCCGTTTCCACATCATTCATGAAATTCAGGATGCGGGGCTTGATGGAGCCGAAGTAGTGGTCCTCCAGCTGCTGGTGCTTGGCGGGCGGCGCGCCGAACAGGGTGCGCCCCGTCTGGACCAGGTCCGGGCGGTTCAGGTAGAAATTCTTGTCGATCAGGAAATACTCCTGTTCCGCCCCCAGCGTGATGGTCACGCGGGAATCCGGCAGGTTGAAGCACTTCATCAGCCTTCTGGCGGCGTTGCTCAGCGCCTGCCGGGAACGGAGCAGGGGTGTCTTCTTGTCCAGGGCGTCCCCGGTGTAGGAACAATAGGCGGTGGGGATGCACAGGGTGGCTCCGTTGCCGTGGCGCTTGATGAACGCGGGGCTGGTGGGGTCCCATGCGGTATAGCCGCGGGCCTCAAACGTGCAGCGCAGGCCTCCGGAAGGGAAGCTGGACGCGTCCGGCTCGCTCACGATCAGGTTCTTGCCGGAAAAGCTCATGATAGCCTCCATGCCCCTGGGGTCCAGGAAGGAATCATGCTTTTCCGCCGTGGAGCCTGTCATGGGCTGGAACCAGTGTGTGTAATGGGTGGCTCCCCGTTCCAGGGCCCACTGTTTCATGGCATGGGCCACGTCCGCGGCGATATCCGCGTTCAGCGGCAGGCCGTCCTGAATGGTGGCCAGAAGGGTCTTGGCCGTATCCTTGGGCAGGTACTGCTTCATCACCTCCGTGCTGAAAACGTCGGCGCCGTAATAATCAATGCTGACAGGGGCGCTCTCGCTCACTCCGCTCACGGGCAGGGAGGCGATGGCGCTGATGGCTTGTGTTCTGGTAGAGTCACTCATCATGGTTAACTGTTACATCTTTTACTTAGCAAGAAGCGTGCCAACTTTTTTGGCTCGCTGGGGGCGGATGGTGTAAATGAAGATTAAAGGAATGGGAATCAATGCCTTTTGGTGTATTCCGGAAGAAAGTTCCCTGCGAGAACTGCCGGATGGAAGTTGGAAATACATTACGAAAATGTAAAAACAGGCGGAAAGTGTGTTTACGGAAATGTAAAAAAACGAGATATCCCGAAGCTTGCCGTACGTTTCCCTGCCCACGGGCGGCGGAAGGATGCCGTGGAAAAAAGCCTGTAAAACCGGGCTGTCAGGGGCCGTCCCGGCATTCCGGTGTGACCAGGAAGAAAAGTTGGCACGCTTTTTGCTATAATGAAGGCAGCTTAACCCAAACAAGAAACAGCAAACTGATGAATAGTGATCAATTCGAGACAGGCATCCCCGCGCCGCAGGGATTGTATGACTTTGAACAGGAGAGGGACGCCTGCGGCGTGGGTCTGGTGGCGGACCTGAAAAATGAACCGAGCCACAAGATCATTAAAATGGGGATCACCGTTCTCAAAAGGCTCATGCACCGCGGCGCGGTGGGGAGCGATCCTGAAACCGGGGACGGCGCGGGCATCATGCTGGCCCTGCCGGATGAATTCTTCCGCCTGGCTCTTCCCAACCAGCTTCCCGCGCGGGGGAAATACGGAGTCGCCATGATATTCGGCGGCAGCGGCCATGAAAAGGAACTGGAAGCCGCCGTCACGGAAAATGGAGGCGCGGTGATTGCCTGGAGACAGGTTCCCGTGAACCCGGACAGCATCGGCGCCAACGCCCGGCGCTCCTGCCCCCTGATCCGTCAATTATTCATTGACGGCAGCGGCTTCACGGACCAGGCGGAATTGGAGCGCAAGCTCTTCGTGATGCGCCGTGACATGGAACGGCGCGTGGAAGGCTGCTACGTATGCAGCTGTTCCAGCCGCAGCATTGTATACAAGGGGCTGTTCCTGGGCACGCAGATTGAAGGATTTTATGAAGACCTGGCCAGCGGGCATTTCAAATCCCCCCTGGCCCTGGTGCACCAGCGTTACAGCACCAACACCTTTCCCACCTGGAGCCTGGCCCATCCCTTCCGCTACCTGGCCCACAACGGGGAAATCAACACCCTCCGCGGGAACCTGAACCACCTGAAGGTGCGGGAACCGCATCTGGCCTCCCCCCTGCTGGGAGACGACATGCAGAAGCTGCTGCCGCTGGTTCCCCCCGGCCAGAGCGACTCCGCCTGCCTGGACAACATGGTGGAGCTGCTGGTGGCCGGCGGGCGCGACCTGCGCCACGCCATGCTCATGCTCATGCCGCAGGCCTGGGGCGCCAACTACCATCTGGGGCCGGACGTGCGCGGATTCTTTGAATACCATTCCGCCATGATGGAACCATGGGATGGTCCCACTGCCGTGGTCTTTTCCGACGGGGTCAACGCCGGGGCCATGCTGGACCGCAACGGATTGCGCCCGGCCCGCTACACGCTGACCACGGACGACATATTCATTCTGGCCTCGGAAACGGGCGTGGTGGACATACCCGCGGAAAAAGTCGCGCGCCGCGGCCGCCTGCGTCCAGGGGAAATGATCTACTGCGACCTGGTGAACCACCGGCTGGTGTCCGATACGGAAACCAAGAATGAAATGGCCCGGCGCATGCCATACCGCCGCTGGGTGGAGAAAAACAAGATTTCCGTCCGCTCCCTGTTTGATTCCGTCTCCGCTTCCGCGGAAATGCCGGACCTCACCGCGCGCCAGCGGCGGTTCGGGTTCACGCAGGAGGACATGGACCTGATCATCCGGCCCATGATGATGAAAGGGGCGGAACCCATCGGCTCCATGGGGAACGACGCTCCCCTGGCCGTCCTCTCCGGGAAGGCCCCGCTCCTGTTCAACTACTTCAAGCAATTGTTCGCGCAGGTGACCAACCCGCCCATTGACCCCATCCGGGAAGAGCTGGTCATGAGCCTGACCACGTACATAGGCAACCATCCCAACATTCTGGAAGAAACGCCGGAACACGCCCGGCTGATCAAGATGGCGCGCCCCGTCATCACGGATGAAGAACTCAACCGTCTCTGCGGCATCCGGGAGGCGGGGTTCCCGTCCGCCAGGCTTTCCATGCAGTTCCCGGAAGGCGGGAACGGGAAAGACCTGCGGGAAACGCTCGCCAGCCTGGCGGAATCCGCCGTGGGGCTGGTCAAATCCGGCGTGCGCATTCTGGTGCTGACGGACCGCAGCGTCAGCCCCGGTTATCTGCCCATCCCCAGCCTGCTGGCCTGTTCCGTGGTGCACCGTGCGCTGGCGGATGCGGGGCTGAGATCGGAAGCCGGGTTGATTCTGGAAACGGGGGAAGCGCGGGAAACCATGCACTTTGCCCTGCTGCTGGGTTTCGGCGCCACGGCGGTGAATCCGTACTTGGCCCTGGCTACGGTCACCTCCCTGGCCGCGCCCCAGGACTGCCCGCTGGACGTGGTGAAAGCGGCCAGCAACTACATCAACGCCATTGACAAGGGACTGCTTAAAATCATGTCCAAAATGGGCATTTCCACCCTGCGCAGCTACCGTTCCTCCCAGTTGTTCGAGGCGGTGGGGCTGAACAGGGAATTGATTGAGGAATACTTTCCCGGCACCGTCAGCCGCATAGGCGGCATCGGGCTGGAGGAAATAGCCATGGAATGCGGCCAGCGCGCCGCGGGCGCCACCGCACAACAGAGAGCCCTGGATGCGGGCGGGCAGTACAAGTACAAAAAGGGAGGGGAAAATCATCTCTGGAATCCGCAGACCCTCCAGGCCTTCCGCACCGCCGTGCGGGAAAACAACGTGGAAAAGTACCGCGAATTCGCGGAATACAGCAACCACCAGGCTGCGCACCTCTGCACCCTGCGCGGGCTGTTTGAGTTCAATCCCGCGGACGCTGTTCCGCTGGAGGAAGTGGAAAGCGCGGACTCCATCCTGCACCGCTTCGTCTCCGGGGCCATGTCTCTGGGCTCCCTCAGTCCGGAAGCGCATGAGGCCATCGCCATTGCGATGAACAAAATCGGCGCGAAAAGCAATTCCGGGGAAGGGGGCGAGGATGAGGCGCGCTACGAGCCTAACGCCCGGGGAGAAATCCGTTCCAGCGCGGTCAAGCAGGTAGCCAGCGGCCGCTTCGGCGTGACCATCAACTACCTGAGGCACGCGTCCGAACTGCAGATCAAGATGGCGCAGGGCGCCAAGCCCGGAGAGGGCGGCCAGCTTCCGGCCCATAAGGTGGACCCGTACATTGCGCGGCTGCGCCACTCCATGCCGAACGTCAGCCTCATCTCCCCGCCTCCGCATCATGATATCTACTCCATTGAGGACCTGGCCCAGTTGATTTACGACCTCCGGAACTCCAACCCGGAAGCCCGCGTCTCCGTCAAGCTCGTCTCGGAAGTGGGTATTGGCGCCGTGGCCGCCGGGGTAGTGAAGGCCCATGCGGACGTGGTGGTGGTCAGCGGGCATGACGGCGGCACGGGGGCTTCCCCCCTCACCAGCGTAAAGCACGCCGGGCTGCCGTGGGAACTGGGGCTGGCGGAAACGCAGCAGACACTGGTGCTCAACAAGCTCCGTTCCCGCGTCAGGCTTCAGGTGGACGGACAGCTCCGCACCGGGCGGGACGTGGTGATGGCGGCCCTGCTGGGGGCGGAGGAATTCGGCTTCGGCACCGCCGTTCTGGTTTCCCTGGGCTGCGCGATGCTCCGCAAGTGCCATGAAAACACGTGCCCGGTGGGCGTTGCCACGCAGGACCCGGCCCTGAGGGCCAAATTCAGCGGAAAGCCGGAATACGTCATCAACTACCTCCGCTTCGTAGCGCAGGAAACGCGTGAAATCCTGGCTTCCCTGGGACTCCGTTCCCTGGATGAGGCGGTAGGCCGTACGGACCTGCTCTCCATGAACCGGGCCATTGACTTCTATAAGGCGCAGCGCCTGGACTTTTCCTCCATTCTGCACGCGGCGGAAGGAGACGGGCGGCGGTTTGACCCCTCCTTTGAAAAGGAACCGCTGGACAACTATGACCGCCGCCATCTGCTGCCGGACCTGCGGTCCCTGCTGGAAAAGGGGGCCTCTTGCGAACTCTTCCGGGAAATCCGCAATGTGGACCGGACGGTGGGCACGGAACTCTCCGGGGAACTGGTCATGAAATTCGGTCCGCGCGGCCTGGCGGATGACACCCTGACGGTGCATTTCACCGGATGCGCCGGGCAGAGCTTCGGCGCCTTTCTGGCTCCCGGAATCACGTTTGAACTGACGGGAGAGGCGAATGACTTTGTAGGCAAGGGGCTCTCCGGCGGCAAGCTCGTCGTGCGGCCTCCGGAAACCATCTCCTATGCTCCGTCGGATAACGTCATTGCGGGCAATGTCATCGGCTACGGGGCCACGTCCGGAAAAATCTTCCTGCACGGGCAGGCCGGGGAACGCTTCGCCATCCGCAACAGCGGAGCCACGATGGTGGTGGAGGGCATCGGCGACCACGGCTGCGAATACATGACCGGAGGCCGTGTGGCGGTGCTCGGCAAGGTGGGCGTCAACTTCGCCGCGGGAATGACCGGAGGCCTGGCCTACGTGTACGACGCGGACAACGACTTTGACCGGAAATGCAACCTGGGCAGCGTGGACCTGGAAACGGTCCTGCCCCATTCAGCCGATGAGGCGGAACTGCTCCAGCTCATTTATGAACACTACATGGCTACAAAGAGCCGCCGGGCCTACGACCTGCTGAACAACTGGCCGGAGGAACGCGGCAGGTTCATCAAGGTCTTCCCGGTGGAATACCGTCACGCCCTGTCCATGCATTCCTGAAGGAACCGCTCCTTGTTTTTCTGTTGTTTGGGGTAAGCTGGGGGCCTCCGCGTAAGCGGGGGCCCTTTTCGTTCTTTCAGGACTTTATTAACCTCATCGGCAGAGCGCCTGTTGATCATGAAAGGAAGAATATTGTAAGTTGTTGAAATCCAATGTTAAAATAAATTGTATTTTGATTGACTTTTGAATGACATATCAATTATATGGGAAATAGCATAAAAATACAATGAATGTCATATTCAGAAATTTATGCAGCGGTGTTGTTATGCTGCTGATTGTGATGGGAACGCGCATTGAGGCGGAAGTGGTTTCCATCCGTGTACCGGACCAACTGCCCGACTGCCCGGTGCGGTTCATACGCGGCACCCTGGTGGCCGGTGACGGCGCTATCTGGGCCGTGGGGGAAAAGGAAAGCATTTACCGTCTCCAGGTAGGGGACGGGGCTTATGAGAAGTCCTGGCTCAATATGGATTATTATTCCGGCTTTCCCAAAGGGAAGAATTTCACCTGCGTTGCGGAGGACGGGCAGGGCCGCATCTGGGCGGGCACGGACGACAGCGGCGTGGCCGTCTTCAACGGAAGGGAATGGAAGATGTATGACCGCGGCAATGCCCTGAATGGAGAGCATGTTTACGCTCTGGCCGTCTCTCCCGTTTCCGGGGAGGTGGCGGTTGCCACGTCCGGCGGCGTATCCATCTATGATCCCGGAAATGATTCATGGAAGGCGCTGGACCGGTCCACGGGGCTGGTGGAGGACCAGGCGGCTTCCGTAGCTTTTGATTCCAAAGGGAATCTGTGGCTGGCTTATGCGGTCGGGGGCATCTCGTATTCACCGCGCAAGTCAGGATACATGCAGTGGAAGAACGTGCAGGCGCCGTGGTACTGGGACGTCAAGCAGTTTGCCCGGCAGCCGTACCAGCCATATGGGGACGGCCTGCCTTCCAACGCCTGCAACGTTCTGGCCTGTACGGAAAAAGACCAGGTGCTGGTGGGAACGTGCTCCGGCCTGGCGTACAGCAACGGCATCAGCTCCTGGCGTTATATGAGGGGGAGGGACTACGCGCGGAAAAACACCGGCATTTATGGAGCGTCGGCCCGGAAGACCGCCGTACCGGGAGAGGGGAATGCCAAAATGCTCTCAGAGGACTTTGTCTCTTCCGTCCTCCGGAATGGAACGGATATATTCATTGGCTACCGGACGGCGGGAGTGGATGTGCTGGATGCCGGAACGATGAACGTGCGCCAGAGAATCAGGAAGGGGCTGGAAAACGTGGATGTGTCTTCTTTCGTGGTGCTGGGGGATGGAAGCGTCTGGGCCAGCACATATGGACGTGGTTTTGTCAGTCTGAAAAAGGGTTCCCTGTCTTATCAACTGGACAGGAAGCAGCAGGATGATGAGATAGCGTTCCCGTCCCCGTCCCGGATGGAGGATTCTGCCGCAGTCCTGAAGAGGCTGGAAAAGCTTGGAGCGGATGCGCATGCGGGAAAGAGCATCGTGTTCCGCGGGGAGGACTGGTCCACGAAGGGAGACTGGTGCGGGAGGTATGGCCTGACGCGCGCCACGCTGTGCGCCATGAATGCCCCCATGAACAATTCCGAGTTTAAAGCCAAGCAATTACCTGTCCGCATGGAAACGAGCGCCGAAGACCCTAAATGGAAACGAGTGTATCCCTGTTATTGGATTCAGGGACTGATGGGGCTCAACCGCAATCAGGGAGATGGATTGCGCTGGTGGGTACAAAGCGCCAATGTGGCAGGAAACCGCAATGTTCTCTTTGACCCCAGTGATTCCACAAGAACAGAGGCGGAATGGGACGACCACGGGGAAGTATATCCGTCCTTTGTGGACGGTCCCGGTATATGGGTAGCTGTGGAAGTGCCGGAAGGGGTTCATGAAATAGCCCTGTATTTCTATAATCCCAACGGATATCTTCAAAATGAATCCAGGCGGGATTATGTGGTAGAAGCCCGGAGGCATCCTTTTTCTTCTTCCATTCAAAGCCTGTTCGACAACGAAGCGGATATTGAAATTGGGAACCGCACTAAAAAAGGGAAGATGCTTGCCGCTTCTATGGAGCAATGGCAGTCGTTCCCGGTGGAAGCGCGTACGCGCGTTTCCAGGTTTGCGGGGTCCGGAGTTTACAAGCGCTTCATGTGCAGGAAAGGCGGCGTATACTTGTTCCATATTTGCAGGAACGGTTCCTTCAATACTATTTTAAATGGGGTATTCATCAATGCGCTTCTTCCTCTGGAAATGAGAACGCCTGATGAATTGCCTTATTATGTTGATGGATTATTTGCAGGCATTATTCCTTCCCCCGAGAGAGTTCATTCTTCTGTTGCCGGGCCGGAGGAGAAGGTTCTTCTCAGTCAACTGCTCACTCTCCAGTATCAGCCACGGTATGTTACGCCCGCAGGATGTTCCTGCTTGAACAGGTACATTCTTTCCTCATTCCGTGAGGCGGTTGAAGGAAAGAAAAAGAGCAGGTGCTTGGAAGACTGGTTTCAATGGGAAGCCAGAATTTACTCTCCCGATGTACGTTCTTCTTTTGACCAGACCATGGCGGCTGCGTGGGACCAGTGTCAGATTTATTATCCGGATCTCAGATCCAGGGAATGTGTTCCGAATGCCCCGGGCACGATACCTTTTTCCGTAAATGAAGTTTATTTGATGGATAAGCTGGATATTGATTGGAGGCAATATCGAGATGATGCCGAACAACCTCCTGTGAAATCAGTTCAAGAGATGAAGAAACACCTTGAACATGAATCACAAAAGAAAACGACAACATGAATAATAAAATGATATTGGCTGCGGGAATCAGTCTGTTGAGCATGAACGTGCTCAACGGAGAGATTACCGGGGAGCATACCATGTGGTCAGGAACTCATCTGAATTATGATGGGGTTTCCATTATTAATAAGCCGGCGCTTCCCCAAAAGGGAGTGGAAGCAAAAAAGGGTGTAAAAAATGCCTACAATATTATGCCGGGTAAAGTGACGGTGATTACAAGCCTCAATAAAAATCCTCAGGAAAAACAGGAATGGCTGTACAAAAAAATACATGAAGTACGGATATCCATGACTGGAGATATATATGTAGCGCTGATATTCGCCGATACGAAGAATGATGTCCCCTTCGCCTATGATCCAAATAAATTTGGAACATCGGGAACCCTTTATTCACAAGTCTATATCACGGCCCTGCACAAGGTGACTAAAATGGAGAATAAAAGTGATTTCGGGACCAGCGGAAAGGATGAAGACCCTACTTTTACTTTAGTTAAGAAAATATGACCGGCATTCCGGCGGTATGATGCGGAGGTTTTATTCCTTATCCGGAAAGCGATAAAACTTCAAACAAGGGTTTCCGTATGGCAGGGGCCCTTGTTTTTTAGAGTTGGATATATAGCAAACAGAGGCTGTTCCGCACCTTGCTGGCGGAACAGCCCCTGAATGGAGTTTTCTGTAATTTAGGAAGCTCAGGCCTTTTTTCTGCGGCGCATCAGCAGGGCCGTGAGGCCCAGCAGGCTCAGCGTGGCCGTGCCGGGTTCCGGTACGGCCAGGCCGGTGAAGGTCAGGCTTCCGTTGTTGTAGGTAACGCCGTTCCAGATCAGGTTTTGGCCGTTTTGCGTCAGCGTGAGCAGCGCATCCCAGTCAATGTCGCCCGCAAGGGAGGTGCCTTCGCCCAGCGTGATCAGGTCAATCGTCAGGGGGGAAGTGAGGTCCAGCACCAGGTCGCTGCCCAAGTTAAGCGTCAGGCCGCCGGTCACGTTGAGGGTGGATGTTCCCTGCATGTCGATCAGCGCCGTATTGAAGCTGGAGATGTTCAGCGTAGCGTTGTTCAGCGTGGCCGAGGTGGAGCCGGAAAGCGTCAGCACCTGGCCCGTGGAGATCATGGGTGCGCCGGGAGCGTTCCCCAGAACCACCGTTGAGTTGTTGATGGCGGCGTTTCCCGTCAGGCCGACGGTGAGGTCCTTGGGAGCGGAAACGCTGCCCAGGTTCTGGATGGTTCCCGTTTGGAGCGTGATGGCGTTGGCAAGGGCCTGGTTGTTGGCATTGAGGGTTCCTCCCTGTACCAGCACGGAACCCTGGCCAAGGGCGGTTGCCGAGTTGGTCTGAAGCGTTCCCTGAACGATAGCAGTGCCTCCGGTGTACGTGTTGTTGCCGGAGAAAACAACCGTGGAGCTGTTTTTGTTCACCTTCACGCTCATCTGGTGGGAAGCGTCCTTGTCGGAAATGACGGAGGAAATGGTGAAGTTGTTGCTTCCGCTGGAACCGTTGGTAACCAGCAGTTCCCCTTCACCGGTGATCGTTCCGCCAAGGTTGGTGGCGTTTCCGTAAAGGGAGCCGGAGATGGTCACGCCGGCCCCGGCGGCGTCAACGGTGATGTTGGCGTTGATCGGGGTGTCCGCACCGAAGGCCTTGCAGTTGAGCATCTCAAACGTGGAGCCGGCTTTCATCAGCATGTCCGGAGTTCCTCCCAGCTGGGTGCCCACATTGTTCAGGCTCAGCTTGGCGTTCTGTCCGATGGTGATGGATTCAAACGTATAGGAGGTGTCACTGCCGGACAGGTTGACCGTGCCGGCGTCAATGATCAGGTGGGCGATGTCGGATGCGTGGGAGGCGTCAATGGTGCCCGTGCCGTCCGTTACCTTGCGGACCGTCAGGGTGCTGTCCGCATGGGTGATGGGAATCAGCGTTCCCCCTTCAAAGGTGTATTCCACGTCCCCGGCTCCGGTAAGGTTGAGGGATGTTGCGGTATGCGCCCAGGAGTCGTTGGCATTGTAGCTGGCCGCTGCCATGGTCAGGGCTCCGGCGAAGGTCCAGTTGGGGTTGTCCGTCGTGATGGAGGCGTTTTCCCCCAGCGTCAGGGAACCCGTGTAGAGGGAAGTGGAGTCTCCCGTGATGGAGATGGAGGCATTGTCCCCCAGTGCCAGGCTGCCGGAACCGGAAAGGCTTGTCAGGGTGTTGGCCCCGTTCATGATGACGGAGCCGGCTCCGTCAAGGGTGGCGTTTCCGGATACGCTGGAAGACACGGTCAGCGTGGTTCCTTCCGCCGCGCGGAGGATGCCGGGGCCGGACAGGTTCAGGCTGCCGCCGGAAATGGTCAGGTTGCCTCCGGTCAGAAGGATGGCGTCCGTCCGGCGCGTTTCTCCGTCCGCAATGGTCAGTGCGCCCGGTCCGTTGGTGACGTTAATGGAAGCGTAGGTCCCGGCTCCGTCAGCGGCATCTGTCCATGCGGCGTTCCCCAGTTGGGAGGCCGTCCATTCGGAGGAAGCAGTCCCGTCCAGCGTGGCGGTGATTTTAACGCCGTCATAGGTATTGACGATCTGGATGCCCGCAATGCATCCGCGGGTGCCTGAACCGGAGGTGTTCGATGGAGCGGTGATGGTCAGGTTGGGGGAAGTCTGGCCGTCCACATACAGCGTGTTGGTTCCTTCCACTGCCTGGCCGAAGGTTCCCGTTGCCCCCCATGCCCCGGAGCCGGGCGCAGTGGAGGTGCCGTTCCAGGTGTAGGAAACGCCGTTGACGGTCTTGGCGGAGAAATTGCCGTTGGCCGTGTCTGTGTTGCAATAGATGTAGACGCCGTAGGTCAGGAAATCAACGCCGCTGACATTGATGGTGATGCCGCTGCCGTCGTCCAGGTAGCCCTTCAGCATCTGGCCGTCCCCGGTGGAGGGAGTGTCGCCGCCTCGCCAGGTGTTTTTGCTGGACCAGGTGACAGTTGCTCCGGTGGCGTCTCCGCTGTTGTTCTTCAGATCCTGGGCCGTGGACTGGGAGGCTCCGCTGAATTGGTTCCAGTTGGAGCCAAGGACCGGGTCAAGCCCCGCAGTGGAGGAACCCGTAATGGTGCCGTTTGATTCGTTGGTGCCAAAATTGATGCTGATGCTTTCTCCGGCAGCCTGGGACTGGGAGGCGAGAGTCCCGAAGAAGGCTGCTGCGACAAGCCATGCTGTTAGTTGGTGAGGCAAATGAGGTTGCATGAAATTAATACTGTAGTAATTTAAATTATTCCATTCAAATCCAGGAGAAAAGAGACTCCTGCAATACCCGGTTCTTATCGGATTCCGAATCCGAAGTCAACAGGAAAGTTTGGTTTAAAACATGTTAGGAGAATTTGGATTTGGAAAAGTTGGAGGAATAGCAATTAATGAAAAAATGAATTAAATGATAACCATCTGACCGTCTTGATATTTATGTGTTCAAGACATTGCAGCGGATTCGGAATTCGATGTTGATGAATGTCGGGAAGAGCATTTTTGAAAGAAGAAAAAACGGTTGGGTGCCGCTTTTGAGTTAGTCTCCTGCATTTTTCTGTCCGGGTACAGGAAGGGCCTTTGTTTTGGGATTTTCTGAACCGCAATAATTTTTATAACTAACATATATTAAACGATTTATGTGGTTTACTGTAAGCTGATTGTGTGATTTTGCAATTGGGTAAAGTTTATAATAAATTGGAAATGGGGTTGACGTTATCAAAATACGATAATATTCTCACATAATAATCAGGAAATAGTTGGTTATGTTAATTAAATTCAAACATTTCATAGGAACGCTCGTATTGGTTTTCCCCTTGCTGGGGGGATGGTCCGCAGGGGAAGTTAAATCCGTCCAGGTGCCGGAACAACTGCCGGAATGCCCGGTGCGGTTTATTCGCGGCACCCTGGTGGCCGGTGATGGCGCTATCTGGGCCGTGGGGGAGAGGGAAAGCATTTACCGTCTCCAGGTAGGGGACGGGGCTTATGAGAAGTCCTGGCTCAATATGGATTATTATTCCGGCTTTCCCAAAGGGAAGAATTTCACCTGCGTTGCGGAGGACGGGCAGGGCCGCATCTGGGCGGGCACGGACGACAGCGGCGTGGCCGTCTTCAACGGAAGGGAATGGAAGATGTATGACCGCGGCAATGCCCTGAATGGAGAGCATGTTTACGCTCTGGCCGTCTCTCCCGTTTCCGGGGAGGTGGCGGTTGCCACGTCCGGCGGCGTATCCATCTATGATCCCGGAAATGATTCATGGAAGGCGCTGGACCGGTCCACGGGGCTGGTGGAGGACCAGGCGGCTTCCGTAGCTTTTGATTCCAAAGGGAATCTGTGGCTGGCTTATGCGGTCGGGGGCATCTCGTATTCACCGCGCAAGTCAGGATACATGCAGTGGAAGAACGTGCAGGCGCCGTGGTACTGGGACGTCAAGCAGTTTGCCCGGCAGCCGTACCAGCCATATGGGGACGGCCTGCCTTCCAACGCCTGCAACGTTCTGGCCTGTACGGAAAAAGACCAGGTGCTGGTGGGAACGTGCTCCGGCCTGGCGTACAGCAACGGCATCAGCTCCTGGCGTTATATGAGGGGGAGGGACTACGCGCGGAAAAACACCGGCATTTATGGAGCGTCGGCCCGGAAGACCGCCGTACCGGGAGAGGGGAATGCCAAAATGCTCTCAGAGGACTTTGTCTCTTCCGTCCTCCGGAATGGAACGGATATATTCATTGGCTACCGGACGGCGGGAGTGGATGTGCTGGATGCCGGAACGATGAACGTGCGCCAGAGAATCAGGAAGGGGCTGGAAAACGTGGATGTGTCTTCTTTCGTGGTGCTGGGGGATGGAAGCGTCTGGGCCAGCACATATGGACGTGGTTTTGTCAGTCTGAAAAAGGGTTCCCTGTCTTATCAACTGGACAGGAAGCAGCAGGATGATGAGATAGCGTTCCCGTCCCCGTCCCGGATGGAGGATTCTGCCGCAGTCCTGAAGAGGCTGGAAAAGCTTGGAGCGGATGCGCATGCGGGAAAGAGCATCGTGTTCCGCGGGGAGGACTGGTCCACGAAGGGAGACTGGTGCGGAAAGTACGGCGTGACGCGCGCCACGCTGTGCGCCACTAATGCCCCCATGGGCAATTCCGAGTTTGAGGCAAAGACCGTGTCTTACCGCACTCTTTCTTCCGTTCCGGACATGCCCGGATACCAGGGGGCTTTATCTTCTTACTGGATCCAGGGATTGATGGGACTCAACCGCAACAAGGGGGACGCCCTGCGCTGGTGGGTGGAAAGCATCAAGGTGGAGGGCAACCGCAACGTCCTTTTTGATCCTACGGATTCCATACGGACAGAGGCGGAGTGGGACGACCACGGGGAAGTGTATCCCTCCTTTGTGGACGGTCCCGGTATTTGGGTCATTGTGGAAGTGCCGGAAGGGGTTCATGAAATAGCCCTGTATTTCTATAACCCCAACGGATATCTTCAGAATGAATCCAGGCGGGATTACATCGTGGAAGCCAGGAGGCACCCCTCCACTTCCTCCATGGTGCTCCAGTTTAACAACCGGGGGGACATTGAAATAGGAGAGAAAACCAAAAACGGGAACGCCCTTGCCGCCGCCATGGAGCAGTGGCAGGCGCTTCCGGTGGAAGCCCGCACCCGCGTTTCCAGATTTGCCGGATCCGGAGTTTACAAGAGGTTCATGTGCAGGAAAGGAGGCATCTACCTGTTCCATGTTTGCAGGAACGGTTCTTTCAATACCATTTTAAACGGCGTGTTCGTGAATGAAAAAATCCCGTGGGAAGTCCGCCTTCCGGAGGAACTGCCCTATTACGTAGACGGTCAGCTGGCAGGCATCATCCCCACTCCCGAGAGGGTGGGCGCGTCCACCCTGGGAGAAAAGGAAAAAGCCGTGTGCAAGCCCCTGTATGAGCTGCAATATACCAGAAAATACCTGACGCCGGCGGCGTGCAGCCTCCAGAACCGTTACATCCTGGCCCTGTGGCGCCAGGCCACGGAAAAACGGGCGGAAGACGGCTGCCTGGCGGATATCCTCCAGTGGGAAGCCAGAGTTACTGACGAGCGCGTGCAGGCCTCCTTTGATGAAACCATGAAGCGCTCCTGGGACCAGAGCCAGATTTATTACATTGGCAACCGGTCCCGGGACTTCATGCCGCATGCTCCGGGCACCGTTCCTTTCTCGCTCAGGGAACTGCGCCTTATGGCCAAGCTGCATATCGACTGGCGGCAGTACCGGGACGATGCGAAGACCCCTCCTGAAAAATCCGTTCAGGAAATGAAGGAATTCCTTAAAAAGGAATTATTGAAACAACAAACCAATAAACAAAGATGAATAAAATTATCTGTGCCATCATGGTTTCTCTCTCAGGGACCTGCTTCCTGAAAGGGGAAATAGCGCCGCCGGAAACGGAATGGAAAGGGGGCCGCCTTATTTATGACGGAGTTTCCATCAAGAATGAGGTGACCCTGCCTCAAAAAGGGATCATGTATCACGATGAGGATAGATTGTCCTTCAATATTACGAATGCCACCCTCACCATGTCCACCAGGCTCTCCAAAGATCCGAAATGCGGACGGGAATGGTGCTACAAGGGCATCGACCGCATTGTGGTCAAATACTGCGGGGACATTTCCGATCCGGACGACGGGGGGACCATCTATTTCCAGTCCCCCTATAATCATCATGTCTGGTTTGATTCCAGCAAGTATGGACAATGGGGAATTATTTTTTCCAGAGTTTATATCGTCACCCGCATCAAGAATGCGAATATTGAGGATACAAAGGACTACGGCATCAGCGGAGAGGATGGCAGCATCTTCTTCCAGTACGTTGAAAAGATGATGGCTGAAATGTAATCCGCGCCCGGTTCCTTCCCCGCGGTTGTGAAGATATGGCGCAGGCGCGGTGGAAGGAACATCTGGCGGATTGATTCCGGTCATTCAGGCGCCGGGGGCCCTGTAACGGCCCCCGGCGCCTTTTTGGATGATGGAAGCCGGATTGGTGCGGAGCCCGGAAAAGGCGCGTTGATCCGTCAGGCGGATAAGGCAGGGGTGGGAATGAGCGGCTTCATGTACGGAATAACAGCCGTGGAGGCTGCTGACACAATCTTTCCGCGGAAATTTGTTTTTTTGGCACTCGGAACTGAATGTTGTTTTTCCAATATTGGTCCCACCCTGGAAGGCATTTTATCCGGGTGCGGGCGCATGGCCGCCTTGCTGTGAATAACGGAATGAAGGACGCGTAAAAAGATGAGCTGCTTCATGAAACGCCTATCCAACCATGTAATCATATGAACACGAAAACCGTAACGCAATTATTGCTGGCGGCCTGCACAGGCGTGCTGTCATGCTCCGGCGCCCGGGGCTCTGACGGGGGCTGCCGGGATCAGTCCTATTACCTGAAGACGGCGTGCCCGCACCCCCTTTCCCTGGCCGGTCCCACGGATGACCGGGTTTATCTGCGTTTCCAGACGGGGTGGGCCAGCAAGTATGAGTGCGAAGGCATTGACCTGTGGGACGGCTCCCTCTGCTCGTTTGTTCCTGAAATACAGTACAAGGAGTGGGTGGGGAAAATATGGTACGGCGTTTCCACGGACCACCAGAACCATGCGGAATTGAAGTACAGGCTGGATTACATTAAGGAAATCGGGAACTGGACGATCATGCCGTGGTATGAGCACAGCTTCGTTTTTCCGGGGGACAAGGGAATTCCGCGGCCCGGCCTGAAGAGCACCTATCATTTTTCCAGCCGCTGGTTTGGCGGTACGGACCTGTACTGGCAGTATAACAACCATACATTCCGCGGTTATTACGCCGTATTTGCGGGAATGCATGAGGAGATAGCGGATTGTGTACGGGTGGACGCCGTGGTGCGGTACGGTTACAACGGGGGGTACGTGGGGCCGGTGGTGCATCACGGGTCCAATGCCCTGGATTACAACCTGAGCTTCACTTTCCGCGCCACCTCCCGGCTGACTGTGGAGCTCTTCACCAATTACAGCCAGGCGCTGACGGTGGTGAAACAGAGCGGTCTGGGGAATGATTTTTATTACGGGATCAACCTGAAATATACATTCTGAAGCACCGTGCGCTCCGGCGCAGGCCGGTCACGGACGGGCGAACTGGAAGTGCATCCAGTCGTAATTGCGCTCCCTGCCCAGGGAAAAAGCCCCCTCCTTCTCCACGATGGACCAGAAGGCGTCATATTCCGGTCCTGAAAAAGCGGCTTCCGGGGCGCTCATGTACAGGGTGTTGCGCTCCGGATCCAGGTCCACGGCTATGCCCCATGCGTGCAGGGACGGACGGCTTCCTCCGCGGATGGGGCGGTTGTTGAAGCAGCCGCCGTAAATATCCAGCCGCAGTTCCCGGATGCGCTCCAGGCCGTAATGTTCCAGCGTCCGCTGGAAAATCCTGGTGAGCGGAACGGCTATCAGACGGTGGCAGGTGATGGAAGTGAGTTCCGTATCCGGGGACCAGGAGGGCCGCAGGGGATAGGGCAGAGGGATGGTGACCAGGGACCCGGCCTCTCCCGGCTGCCCGAAGATGGAATCACCGGAGAGGACTTCCCGTTCCGTGGGCCAGCCGGAGGCCGCATGCCTGCCGCCATGCATCTGACTGCCCAGGATAACGCAGGCAACCAGCAGGAGCGTGAGCGCCCGGAGGCGCGGAGATACCCGGCGTGCGGGTCGCTGTGTGCAGTTGGACATGGGGGGACGGGGTGGGGAACTTCCGGTGTAGCAGGTTTCAGGCGCGGTGCAAGCTCTTTGGGAGGACCAGAGATTTTCCCCCACAGTTTTCGCGGACGGAATGAGGGGGAAGGCAGGTATTTTCTGCGGCATCGAACATCCGGAGGCATTTTTTTGTCACAATGGAATAATATTGCCGCTTTGCCCATGAATTCTCCGTCTCCCGAGCCTCAAAAGCCGTCCGATTCCGTCTGGTACGGGTGGGTTTTAAGGCTGTTCCATCACTGGAAGGTGGGGGAGAGGCAGGTTACCTATGTTTGGGCCGTCATCGTAGGAATCGTTGGCGCCAGCATGTCCCTGTTTTTTGAATGGACGGTGGAGGTTATCCAGTGGATTCTCACGGGCATCTGGTCGGACTCCCGCGTGGGCACCTTTTCCCAGGTGGAGCCGGAATGGCGCATGTTTGTTCCGGTGGTGGGCGGCCTGGTGGCCGGCTGCATCCTGCTGTTCCTGAAAAGGAGAATGCCGGGGCAGGCTACGGAATATATGGAGGCCATGTCCATCGGGAACGGGCTGATCAAATTCCGGGCTTCCGCCCTGAGGGTGTTTTCCGCAGCGTGGAGCATTGCATCCGGAGCGGCCATAGGCAAGGAAGGGCCCATTATCCAGTCCTCCGCCCTGATCGCGTCCGCCGTGGGGCAGCGGCTGCATGTATCCATCCCGCGGCTCAGGCTGCTGGTGGGCTGCGGCGCGGCCGCGGGGTTCACGACGGCGTTCCATGCCCCCTTTGCCGGCTGCCTGTTTGTGAGTGAAATTATCATCGGCACCGTGAGCATGGACATTCTGGCGCCACTCCTGATTGCCTCCTGCACCGGGTTCGTGATGCTTCACATGCTGGGGGACCCCTCCCCGCTGTACAGTTCATCGTTTGAAAGCTTTGCCGTATTTTCAGAGTCCCTCTGGTGCATTGGGCTGGGGGTGGTGGCCGCCATAGCGGCCAGGGGATGGGTGAGCCTCCTGGATGTGGCCACCAAATACCTGAACGGGCGCCCTGCCTTCCTGCCGCTGCGCCTGATGGGCGCCGGACTGGTGGTAGGCGTGTTCGCGGTTTTTTATCCGGAGGTGGTGGGTAACGGGCAGGACCTGATTACCGGGCTGGTGAATGAGGATTACAGCACGCAGCAGGCGTTCATTCTGCTTCTGGTGAAGGTGTCCGCCGTGGCGGTGGTGTTCGGCTGCGGAACAGTAGGGGGCGCCATGACGCCCACCTTATATGTGGGGAGCATGGTAGGGTTCATTTTCAGTACCGTTCTGACGGCCTTTGGCATGGAGGGGAACCATACCGTGGCGTATGCCATGGTGGGAATGGCCGCCTTTTTTGCCGTGGCGGCCCAGGCCCCCCTGACCGCCCTGGTGATGGTGGTGGAGTTTTCCATGAGCGGGGAAATGATTTATCCCCTGCTGATTGGCGTGGTGAGCGCCTACGGCACGGGGCGGCTGATCCGCGCGCGGTCCATGTACGCCGCCAGCCTGTCCGGCAGCCCGGCTTCCGTGGTCAGCCTGCCCATGGCCCAGGTGGACGTGCATGACCTGGCGCGCCATGTGGTGCCGCAGGTGGCTCCGGACGCTGTCCTGGACGATGTTTCCGCCCTGATGCTGCGTAATCCGGGAGACTTGATCTTTGTGGTGAAGAAGGACGGAACATATGAAGGAGCCATTTATCCGGATGATTTCCTGGCTGTCCGCAGGAAGATGGAGGAAAAAGGGAAAGGGCCGCCTCTCACCGCCGGGGAGCTGGTCCGCCCGGGGGCTCCGGTGCTGGATGCGTCCACTCATTTGACGGACGCCCTCAAGTTGTTTGAACAGACCCATCTGGGGGCCTTTCCCGTGGTCTGGAAAAATACCGGAAAGCTGGACGGCGTGCTGTACCGCAATGCGCTGTTCCAGGTCATTACGGAAATGATGAAAAGGGAGTCCGGCGGAGGCGGGGACATGTGAAACAGGGCGGTGGAAGGCCCGTGCATTACAATTTTGTAACCTTCTTTTCAACTTCATTCATAACAACATCATCATTAATTGCTAAAATGTTATCCACATTTTCCTTGTCCTCCTTCCATGCGCCGGCATGCCGGTGCAGGAAAAAGTAGTTGGTCTGGCAAGGCCGTACGGTTAATATTCGCCCAGCCCCTGACTGCATGAATGGAATAAACAAGTCCCCTGATTTGGAAATGGTCGTGCTGCAGGAAATCAGCTCCGCCATCGTTAATGAACGCAACGGCACGGCCTTGCTGCAGCATATCCTGGACGTTCTTTACCGCCGCATGAAAATGCTGCGCGGCACCTTCACCATCCGCCGTGGAAACGATTTGATGATTGAAGCGTCCCACGGGCTGGACGAGCAGGAAATGAAACGCGGCCATTACCGCGTGGGGGAGGGGATTACTGGCCATGTGGCTGAAACGGGCCTTCCCCATGTGATTGAAGACATTTCACGGGATTCCAGATTCCTGAACCGCACCCGTACGCGCAAGAGCGGGGAAAAGGTGGCGTTCATCTGCGTGCCCATTATCCATTTGCAGCAGGTGATCGGCACCCTGAGCATTGACCGTCCCGTGGACCGGAACACGGATCTGGAGCGGGACCAGAAGCTGCTGGAAATTGTGGGCAACATTGTGGGGGACGCGCTGGCGGCCAGCCTTCAGGCGCGTGAGGAACGGGCTGCTCTGATGGCGGAAAATGAGAAACTCCGCCAGCTTTTAACCACCAATCCGGGAGAGCTGATCGGCAACTGCCGCCCCATGCTCCAGGTGTATGAACAGATCCGCCAGGTGGCGCCCAGCGACGCGACGGTGCTGATCCGGGGAAGTTCCGGAACGGGGAAGGAACTGGTGGCCCGCGCCGTGGTGAACCTGAGCGGCAGGAAGGACAAGCCCCTGGTTACGCTGAACTGTGCGGCCATGCCGGAGAATCTGCTGGAGAGCGAGCTGTTCGGCCATGAAAAGGGCTCTTTCACCGGAGCGACCGCCCGCCGCATCGGACGGGCGGAGGCGGCGGACGGAGGAACCCTGTTTCTGGATGAAATCGGGGACTTGAGCCTTCAGATGCAGGTGAAACTGCTGCGCTTCCTCCAGGAAAAAACGTTTTCCCGCGTGGGGAGCAACCGGGAGCTTCATTCGGACGTCCGTTTCATTGCCGCCACCAGCCGCAATCTGGAAGAATTAATGGCGGAGAACAAATTCCGGGAGGACCTGTACTACCGCCTGAACATCTTTCCCATCGTCATGCCGGACCTCGCCAAGCGCAAGGGGGACATCATGCTGCTGGCGGAGCATTTCCTTTCCAAGTTCAACCTGAAATACGGTAAGGACATCAAGCGGCTGTCCACCCCCGCCATCAACATGCTTATGGCCTACCACTGGCCCGGCAACGTGCGGGAGCTGGAAAACTGCATGGAGCGGGCCGTCATCACGGCGCAGGAGGACTGCATTTACGGCTACAACCTGCCCGCCTCCCTGCAAATGCCCAGCAATGAAGCGCCGCATGCCCGTGACGGGGAGGACCATGCGGACTTGCCCACCATGGTGGACTCCTTTGAGCGGGAGCTGATCGTCGCCGCGCTGAAACGCTCGCCGGGCAACATGTCAGCGGCGGCTCGGGAACTGGGCGTCTCCCCCCGGGTGCTCCATTACAAGATGCACAGGCTGGGAATTCAAAAATCATGAAAGGCCTCCATCAGCTTTTGTCCGCCGTTTCCCGGTCCTTTTACCTGAGCATGCGCTTCCTGCCCCGGGAAATGCGCCCCGGCGTGGCTGTGGGCTATCTGCTGGCGCGCGCCACGGATACGGTGGCGGATACCGTGGACATGGATTCCGGAGAGCGCCTGGCCCTGCTGAAGATGATGGGTGAGACGGTGGCCGGGGACGCCTCCCGGGAGACCGCCTCCACCTGCTTTGGCCGGCTGGGCGTTCTTTCCACCGTGCAGGCGCACCGGGGGGAGGCGGAGCTGCTGGCCCGTTTTCCGGAATGCCTGGCGCTGCTGGAGGCCCTCTCCCCGCGTGAACAGATGCTGGTGCGGCAGGTGCTGTGCACCATTGTGGAGGGGCAGGCGTGGGATCTGGAATATTTTGAAGGGAACTCTTCCGTCTCATGTCCGGAACAGCTTGAACATTATGCCTACATGGTGGCGGGGTGCGTGGGAGAGTTCTGGACCAGGCTGGGCCTGCTGGTGCTGGGCGCCGGTTTCAGCACGCAGCCGGAGGACCAGCTCCTGCGCTGGGGCAGGCATTACGGCATGGGGCTTCAGCTGGTGAACATCCTCCGTGACCGGGAGGAGGACCTTTCCCGCGGAAGGAGCTACCTGCCGACCGCTGATGTGGGCCCATGGCTGGACCGCGCGGAGCGCTGGCTGAAGGAAGGCGTGTTTTATGCGGAATCCCTGCGGAACGGACGGCTGCGTTTTTCCACCGTGCTTCCCGCATGGCTTGGACTGGATACGCTGGAACTGCTCCAGCGCCCGCAGCAGCCGGGGGCCGGAAAGGTGAAGATCACGCGCGGCGCCGTTTATTCCCGGATGTGGAAGGCCTTCCTCTTTTCCTGGAAGGAAGCCCTGTAGGCTACGGGGCGGTTTTGGAAGGAGCTGCGGCGGGAACTGTTTCCGCAGAAGGGGCCGGAACCGGATTTTCCGCGGGCTTGTCCGCCGGGGCATCCGTCTTCTCCTGATTCTTCGCGGGCGTTTCCGCAGCATTGCCCGTTCCGGGTTTGGGCGCGGGGGGAGCAGGCGGAGGCTTGGGGGCGAGCAGGTCTTCCCACTGGTGGAGCTTGAAGCCTTTTCCCGTGCCGCCGATGTCACTGAGCAGCTCCTGGCATTTGGCCGTAAGCCTGGCGTAGTCGGGAGGGCCGGCTTCCGGTTCCGCGGAGCCGGGGAAGATCAGGTAACTGACCACCAGGTCGGAGACGGGGCGGCTGTACGGGCCTGCCTTGGGATTGATTGCCTGGCTCAGGCGCAGGGAGCCTTCCCCCGTCTTGTAGCGCGGTCCGGCGTCTCCCACCAGGGCCGGGTACAGTTTGTCCCCCACGATGACGACGGCATAATCCCCGAATTGAGGGGAGAAGGGGGAGGATTGGTTGACTACGCCCAGCGGCACCACGATGAACGGATCGTATTCCGAGATCAGGAAGCTGTACCGTTTCAATTCTTCAATGACCCGTTCCGCATGGTCTATCTTGCGGCGCAGGGCCGGCTTTTCCGCCGCGGGGGCTTTTTCCAGCGTCTTCTTGTAGGCGGCCAGCCTCTGCTGCCAGGGCTTCAGGAGGGGGTTGGGCTTGTCCGTGCGCTTTTTCCAGCGGTAGGAGGTGCTGGGTTGGTAGAAGGAGCTCTTCAGGATTTTATCCGGCATGGCGGACAGGCGGTCCCCGTCCGAGCCGTCTGAAACTACATCCATTTCACTCTGGAGCCAGAGAAGCTTTCTGCCCGTGTCCGGATGGGCGGTTTCCAGAATCGTTTCCGTATCGTAATAATTATGGCGGTCCAGCAATTTGAGCAGGGAGGCCAGGTTCTTGCGGATTTCCGTCTGCTTGCGAACGTAAATCTGCCCGTAATAGGGAGAGACGCGCGCCTGCTTGAACAGGGCCGGGAGACCGGGAAGCATGGCCTCCAGCTTGGGATTGATCTTCAGGATGTCCTCTTTCCTTGTCAGGGCCTTGGGCTGTTTGACGTGCAGGGTGAGGGTCATCTGGTAATTGCTTTTGGTCTCCCTGTCTTTGGAGGCCAGGGTTCCGGGCTGGAAATTGACCTGTGTTTTGAGGTTCAAGCCGCGCGCCAGTTCGTAGATGTTCGTCATGGCTCCTTCCGCGGGCCTGGTAGGGAGAACGGGCGGGAAGGGGGGGTACTGCACCGGAGGCAGGGCGATGGTGCGTTCCGGCTCCCAGGGGGTGGCCAGCCGTGAATCTTCCTGATCCCTGGCGGGCGCGGGCGGAACGGAGGGGGCGGGTTCCTCCTGGCCCGGTTGTTCCGCAGGGCGCGATTCATGCGGCGGGTAGGCGCCAGAGCCCGTTTCCCTTTCCGGTTCTCCGTTCAGGGCACGGATGATCTGGGCCGGATACGGCGTGAACAGGGAGGCCGCCATGGCAGCCAGGCAGATGCAGACTGCAAGCTTGAACCAGGTGAGGCGGGGTATTCCGCGGCGGTGTGCTTTCATGATGCTGAAGAAGGTGAATCGTTGGGGGCAGGCTGGATTTTCCGGGGACGCCTGCCCATGAAAAAGCGGATCAGACCCAGCGGGGCAATGTTCAGCAGCAGGGCTGCCAGCCGTATTTTCATACCGGGGAATACGCGGGCGCGCCCGCGGGACAGGGCGCGGAGAGTGTCTTTCACGACGGTTTCAACGGATGTGTCAAAGGCGTTCCGGCCCGGCATCATGTTTCCGGTAAAGCCGGGACGGCGCGCGGCCTTTCCGAACCCCGTGGAAACCGGGCCGGGGCAGACGGCCAGCACGCGGATGCCGTGTTCGCGAAGTTCCAGGCGCAACGCTTCCGACAGGCTGGACACGTAAGCCTTGGTGGCCGCATAAACGGCAAAATCCGGGATAGGGAGCAGGGCTCCCAGGGAGCTGATGTTGATGATGTCCCCGCCGTTCCGTTTCATGCCGGGAATCAGGGCATGGCACAAGCGGGTAAGGCTCTCCACGTTCAGGCGGAGCAGGGCGCGTATTTTTTCCCAGCGCCCGTCCGCAAACTCTCCGTAGTCCCCGGCTCCCGCGTTATTGACCAGCAGGGTTCTGCCGGGCGGCAGGCCGTCCAGACGGGAAACGAGACTGTCCAGGGAAGCTTCATCCGCCAGGTCGCACGGCACTACGGAGGCGCGCAGGCCGGGATGGCGTTCTTCCAGTGCAGAGGCAAGCCTGCGCAGGGCGTCTTCCCTGCGGGCGATGAGCACCAGTTCCCCCGCATGAGGGGCCAGCGTTCCGGCAAAGGCCTCCCCGAAGCCGGACGAGGCGCCCGTGATGATAATCCTGTCGTACTGGAAGCGTGGGGTTTGCATGGTTGGTCGGAGCAGTTCGTATCATGGTCAATCCCCCGGGGGACCGCAATGAAAAAGGGCGTTGCGGAACGTAAAAAAGAGGGACGGAATATACGGCGTGGAACCTGGAGGGAAGGCGGATCAACCCCGTGTTTCCGGCAGCGCGGCCATCAGGAGAGAGGAGGGAATGAGATGTTCGCGGCGGGGTGAACTGGAAACCGTTTTTTGGCAACTGCTTTTTCCTCCTTATCACCCCAATAAAAAACCGCCTGCCGGGTTCCGGAAGGCGGTTTGATGAAAAGGAGTTGGCTTAGGCCTGGGGAGCTTCTTCCTGCACCTGCACCACGCGGAAAGGCACGCGGGAGGCCAGTTCGCCGTCAACCGTGAGGTCGATGGAATAGTTGCCCGGCTTTTCAAAACGCAGGCCCTGGAAGTTCATGATCAGGTTGCGGGTAAAGAAGGAAGCGCCTTCCGGGAAAGCGGGTACCGGGAAGTTGATCTTGATGGGCATGCGTTCCTTGTCCAGCGGCGTGCCGTCGGCGTCAACGATGCTCAGGCCCAGTTCGTGGGTGCCTTCGTCTTCAGGGGTAAGGCAGATGCGGAGGGCGACGGCGCAGACGGGGTGGACGACCGGGAACTGACGGGCGACCAGGGAGTCAAAACCGCCCTGGATGCAAAGCTTGCCCTGATAGTCGGCGGCGAAGTCACAAAGAGTAGAAACTAAGATATCCATGTTGTGATAGTGTTATGTATTTGGCTCGCTTTCTCATGGAAAGCATGAACATTGGACAGAACTATACTTCCTCCAGACCTATTGCAAGATAAAGGTGTAGAAAATATTGTCATTTCTCCGTGAAATTCCGGTTGCGCTTGAGGTGGGCCCGGAATCCCTGTACTACTATTTCCTGCAACGCGTTCCCTGGCATGATCCGATGGTTTTTTGACATACCTTCCAAGCTGATTCACTGGAGGCTGAACCTGGTCAGGACACTGGGCGCCTATGTGCCGTGGCTGCGCCGGGACGACGGTTCCATGAAGGTTCACGCCGGGACGCTGGTAGACCTGTTTGCCACTATTCTGAGCGGGCGCCGCCACTTGAGCGCCCGTGACGCGGACGCCGCGCTGGACATTCTGCGCTATACCTTTCCGGAAGTGGAGCACCGCTGGCTTTCCAACCGTTTTGAACGGTCCATGCGGGCCAATCTGACGGTGGCGGACGTGCTGGCTTCCGCCGCCTCCGGCAGGGATGAAACGGAGCGCATGGCGATTGCGCTGGAGGTGCTTTCCCTGCTCATCAATACGGGAGATCCCCGGATGATCGGGGAGCTGTTTGACCAGGTGACGTACGGCCTGGAACTGCCGGGTACGGCGAACCTGCTGAGGCAGCTTCTGATGACGCCGGACGTGGAGGCCCAGGAACCGGCGTACAGCGTCGGTTTTTCCGCGGGCATTGGCGCGGAGGTTTCCCTGCCGGAGCAGGACAAGGGCATCTCCTTCCGCCTGATCCGGTGCTCCCGCCTGGTGCTGG
>OGYY01000242.1_pt1 | contig 58372 bp, 57 predicted proteins | sample 1576671 | NCBI WGS metagenome assembly OGYY01 (sample SAMEA3541593, study PRJEB24748) | human gut metagenome | biome: human gut; feature: human-associated habitat; material: faeces | place: China | collected 2012 | reverse complement strand
TCCGGGACAGATTACGGATGAAATGGCAAATTTATTTTATGCCAGATTCTGGGGGGCGGCAGGATGTCTATGCGAAGAGAAGTGAGAAGAAAAGCACAGGGGAAGCGGGATATTATACGCAATGTCATAATCGCTGGGAGGATATTTGTCCCAAAATGCGCCATGAGAAAATGAACTGTAAAGACTGTCCACATCAGGCATATAAACAGCTGACTATAAAAGACATACGTGCGCATTTGCAGGGAAGATCATATAATGGCTCAGATGTAATCGGTGTTTATCCGCTGCTAAAAAATGGAACATGCCGTTTTCTTGTATTTGATTTTGATAATCATGAAAAGGGTGCTGAAAAGAAAGATTTTGCAAATACGAATGAGGCATGGATGGAAGAAGTAGAAGCTATGCGGACCATTTGCAGTTTAAACGGGATTGATCCTCTTGTCGAACGCTCCAGATCCGGAAGAGGGGCACATTTGTGGATCTTCTTTGATAAACCGATTCCGGCAGCGCTGGCGAGAAGGTTTGGCTTTGCTTTGTTGGAAAAAGGAGCGGAGCAGGTCAATTTGAAGTCATTTAAATATTATGACCGAATGCTTCCGGCTCAGGATACCCTTCCGGAAGGCGGCCTGGGCAATCTGATCGCGCTTCCATTGCAGGGCCAGGCTATGCGAAAAGGGAATAGCGCTTTTATTGACAGTAATTGGAATGCTTATCCGAACCAGTGGGATGTGCTTTGGAGCAAGCCGCGTCTTTCTATTGAGTTTATAGAAGCTAAAATAAAGGAGTGGGCGACATCGGATATCACAGAAGCGGCAGATGACAATGGAAATGCAGAAGAGCGGGAACAGCCGTGGAAAAAAGAACAGCCGTTTCGCCGTGAGGATGTGAATGGAAAATTCAGTCTCGTTTTATCAAATGGTATTTATATAGACAGCCTGAATCTGAAAGCGGCTCTCCAAAATCAGATCAGGCGGCTGGCGGCGATAAGAAATCCGATTTTTTATAAAAATGCGGCAATCGGTATGTCGAACTTTGCTACCGCTCAGTGGATATATCTGGGAAAGGATCATCTGAGCGGGTATATTGAAATCCCGAGAGGCCTATATAACAGACTGATTGAGAAGATAAAAGAAGCAGACATTCCCTTCGAGATAAGTGATGAACGTCAGTGCGGCAGACATATTAATGTTACATTCGCAGGAGAACTAAGGCAGGAACAAAGGCCGGCGCTGGAAGAGATGATGAAATACGATAACGGAATTCTTCAGGCGGCCACAGCCTTTGGAAAAACAGTTGTATGCAGCGCAATGATTGCAGAGAAGAAAGTAAATACTCTGATAATCCTTGAATCTTCTGCTCTGTTGGAACAGTGGAAAGATGCATTGGAGAAATTCCTTGATATAGATGAAAAACTTCCAGAGTATAAAACAAAAACTGGACGGATCAGAGTGAGGAACAGTCTGATTGGAAAACTGCAGGGAGCACATGATTCCATGACAGGGATTGTAGATATTGCTATGGCAGGCTCATTATGTAAAAAAGGCGAATGGCATCCGCTGCTTGATCAATATGGAATGGTCATTGTTGATGATTATGGCATAATAGGTCTAAGTCAGAAAGCCGCTTAAATCAAGGCTTTTCAGACTTAGTCCTATTTTTTCGACCTACTGGAGGTAGAGATTGAGGACGGGCCCGAACAAAATCTAATACCTGCACTTAAGGACAGCGGAGATGCCAGGTCTCCACGGACAAGCTGCCCTTGGAGAAGTGTGGTGAGAAATCGCTGAAGATAGGACTTTGGCTTTCGACTTATGTGTCGGAGCTGAAGTCCTTTCTTTTTCTCCAAAGCGGATCGTGCTTTGCTCTCACCACGGAACAAATCTTTGGCAGGCAGCGAGCCTGACCGTCAGGAAAGGAGATTTTGATTATGGCATTTAAGAAAAACAGAAGCGTAAAGGTCTACGAGCGGTGCGGATACAATTACAGGCCGACACCTACGATCATGTTGAAGGGGCAGTGGCTGAAGGAACTGGGCTTTGATGCCGGAACCTACATTTCCGTCAGCTGTGAGAATGGCAAGCTGGTGATCACGCCGGATGTTGAAAGAGCGGCGTTGGAAGAAGCAGAGGCAGCTTTCATGGAAAAGGAAACAAAGATCCTGCAGAAGAAGTTTGAGGAAGAAAAGAAGCGGCTGCATGCTCAGTTTGTGGCAGAGCGGAAGGCCGGATACGGCGTTGTGGCTGAGCCGGGATTGGAGGTGTAAGCATGGGAAAGATATATATGATCGGCGCGATGAAGGGCGGCGTAGGAAAGTCTGTGTCGGTGTTCAACCTGGCATATTCCCTTCAGAAGCGTGGGAAAAGAGTGCTTGCAGTGGATTTCGATCCGCAGGCAAATCTCACCACCTGCTTCGGAGCGGAGGATGTGGATGTGGCAATCGGTGACTTGATGATGGCGGTGATCGAAGACGAAGAACTGCCGGAGCGTGAAGCGTATATCTGGGAACGGAATGGCGTGGACTTTATTCCGTCAAGTATTCAGCTTTCTGCGGTAGAAGCGAAGTTGAGACTGGAAATGGGTACAGAGAAGATGCTGGCGATGATTCTGGAACCGTTGAAAGGGGACTATGACTATATCCTTGTTGATACCAGTCCTTCGTTGGGAGCGTTGAATATCAATGCGATGGCTGCGGCTGATGAAGTTATTGTGACTGTGAATCCTCAGCTTCTGGCCATGATGGGTTTGCAGGATTTTCTGAAGAGTGTGAAGAAGATCAAGAGCCGCCTGAATGAAAAACTGAATGTGGCAGGGATTCTGCTGACTATGTGCGATGCCAGGACGATTCTCTGCAAGACCATAACGGAGCAGGTGGCAGAGACCTTCCAGGGACAGATCAGGATCTTTGAGAGCAAGATTCCGAATACGGTGAAGGTAGGTGAGTCGGTTTACTACAGTGAGTCACTAATCGAATATGCTCCGGACAGTAACGCCTGCAGGGCATACAACAAGCTGGCAGGGGAGGTGATCGCTTATGAAGGCTAATGCACCGAAAAGAAAGATATTTGATGCTGTGGATATGCTGACTGAGGATACTTCGGCGCGTGTCCAGGGAGAGGCGGAAAAGGGTGTTCAGATGCTGCCAGTGGATCAGATCGAGCCTTACCATAAGCATCCGTTCCACCTGTATGAAGGCGAGCGTCTGGATGATATGGTGGAGAGTATCCGAAACCACGGAGTACTGTGTCCGGTGATTGTGCAGAAGAAAGGCAAGGGGTATGAGATGCTGTCCGGGCATAACCGTCAGAACGCGGCGAAACTGGCAGGTTTGGTGGAGATCCCGGCGATCGTGAAGACGGAGCTGACCGAAGAAGAGGCCTATGTCTATGTGATCGAGACCAACGTTCTGCAGAGATCATTTTCTGAATTGAAGCCGTCGGAGCAGGCAGCGGTTATGGCAGAACATTATGAGAAGATGTGCGGAAGTCTGCGGCATGATGAGATAGTGAAAGAACTGGAAGCACTGACCGGTAAAAAGGATTCGCGCTGCGGTGGTCATAATGGCCACCGGGCGAAGAGCAGAGATATCATGGCTGCGGAATATGGTTTCTCCAGCCGGACGGCTGCGAGGATGCTGAGGCTGAACTATCTGATCCCGGAGTTTAAGAAGCTGGTGGATGAAGGTAGAGTGGCTCTACTGGCGGCGGTGGATATGTCATTTTTGGAAGAAGGTGAGCAGCAGGCAATATGGAAACTTCTGAACCGTCAGAGCTTGAAGCTGAAGCCGAAGGCGGCTGCAGAACTTCGGAAGCATGGCGGTGAATTGACGGAAGAGAAGATCGTCGAGATACTGGATGCACTTTCCATCAATAAGCGGAGCGGGAATGAAGGTCTGAACCTGAAACTGCCGAATTCGCTTTGCGAGAAATACTTCAGCGGTATGGAGAATGCGGAGATGGCTTCGATTGTGGAACAGGCGCTGGATGCCTGGTTCTCTGGAAAGGGGGCTGCCTATGTTCAGCCCTGAGGATCTGCAGTCGTTGGAACGGAACTATTTCTCCGTCATTGTTGCTGATGAATATGATGTGACTATCATGAGCAGAAACACCGGACATTTCTGGTATCTGCACAATCCGGAGTATCCGGAGAAGGGAACGATCATTTTATTCCACAAACACAAGGCTGATGATAAGTATCACCTGCACGGTCGCGGTAACAGCCTGGGGCAGGTGGTGAGAAGCATTAAGAGCCATGACCGGTTCCAGCTCAATGGGCGTAAGCCGATCAGAAGATAAAAGAGTGGCGCTATCGGAACGGATCCGACAGCGCCATTCGTGCGTTTTACAGTTCGAGGAACTTCTTCGTCAGTTCTTTTGCTGCGTTGATTTCCTGATAGCCACGGGACGGCTTCAGACCGAGCTTAGCAATAATCTGTTCTTTCGAGTAGTCCTGTCTGCCGAGGGTGACGATCTTTGCGTAACGGGGGCTGATTCTACCCAGGTATTCCACCAGTTCCGTGAAGAGTGTTTCGAGGATCGCTTCTTCCTCAACATTCACGTTGGGATCCGCGATGTCGAGTCCGACGGTGTTGCCGTCTTCGTCTTCATGGGTATCCTGGAAGGATGTGAACTGGATAAAGTCCTCACGGCTCTTGAAACGAGGAAGGTGCTCTGCACGTCTGGGACAGCCCTTGCAACGGTTCTCCTTGCTGCAGAGGATAGGAAAGCCTTCGTTATCCCATCCAAGAACGCATCTGCCGGGGCGAAGTTCCGGATGCTCTTCAAAGTAGTCGTTGATACCGGAGTAGTAGAGGGAGAGCATCTTGTTGAAATCAGCTTCGTCCACCACCATGAATCCGACTCTGAACGGAACACCGTAGTGCTTCCAGGTTCTCAGGTTTTCAGGAATGATCGTGTTGTTACTCTGATATTCTGCATCTGAGATCAGAACCGGTGCGAGAACCTTACCTTCAGTTACGGAAGTTCCATCAAAGGAACTGTACTTGGAGCAATAGTCTACAGTAATCTTTGGCATAATTATTCCTCCTGTGATTTGCCTTGGTTTGCTTTTTCGCAGGAAGAAAAAGGATCATTCCTGCGATTGTTTACAGGAGTGATCCAATCATTCGTAAGGTCGGGCGCTATGGTTCGTAAGGTTTTTAAGGTTCGGGATTTGAAAAAGTCGGATTTTTATCGCAAAAAGCAGGGGATGAGATCAACAGAAAAGCGTCAAATGAGTCCTGAGGGGAAGTACGGAAAAAGCACGTTCTCATTGATAGATTCAGACATTTGTGATATAATCGGAATTAGTGGGAATTGGTTGGAAACAAAATGAACCAGTATACTACATGCGTAGAATTGCAAACGAGAGTAAATCGGAGGAAATCTGTGACAAATATAGAGTACCCGCGACTGTGCGGCGGCACCTTTATGACGCTGGTAATACAGGCGTTGCTGCAGCGGAAGAAAGCAAGAGAACACTATAAGGGTGAGAGCGATAAGCTGAATGATCCGGATGTGCTTGTGGGTCTGATCACGGTTATCAATCCTGACTATGAGGATCCGGGGAAGGCTGTGCTCAAGACGAAAGCTAATGATTATAAGTCATGCAAATTATCAACGGGACAGTATCTCCCGTTTGGAGACAAGCTGGCGATTGGGGTCTTTGACCAAAGGGTACGAAATAACTACCTGGCGGCCAGAAATGACATGTGCATCTTTGTAGATAGTTTTATCGAAACGGGAACAAAGCTGCAGAAGGATGTTCGCCTGGTGAAGGCTCTGATTGATCTGATTGAACAGGACGATAGCATTAATGACAGTGTGGAGTTCATGGTTGGTGAGAACGGAGATGCTGTCAGGAAAGATCGGCTTCGCAATCAGAAAAGAGTATGCCTTCCGTCATTCCTTCTGGGAATATGGCATTTTATAGTCGTAAATCGAAAGAATAATAAGGTAGGCCAACTTACATATGATACCTGGTGCCCTGAGAACGGTGGCGGTGCCAGAGAGTATGAAGGATCTATGGGAGAAGACATCTCGATAGAACTGGATGTGTATACACTGAAAGCAGAGGATGAGACCGAAGATACGGAGCAGGAAGCGGAGGTTGTAGAAGATCAGCCGGAGCAGAATAATCAAGATAATCAGAACAACCAGAGGGGAGCATCCGGCACCGGACCGAACCTGCAGCAGATCAATAATCCGTTTACTTTCATACAGAACGGAGATAACAACACACAGATTGGATACATAGCGAACCAGACGATTGTAAAGAAGTGAGGATACTGAATGAGTGATGAATTACAAGTACAGACTCCGACCGGTCTGCAAGTGCAGGGAAGTCCTACGTTCCAGCAGACCGGTAGTGGAAACACTCAAATCGGATACATAGGGCGGCAGATCAACCATATTACGATGGGCGGTATGCCTCAGATCATACGACCTGCCAATCCGAATCATGAGTATTACAATCTGTTTGTTATTGATCAAGAGCAGATGGACAGCTTGGTTGCGATACCGAGACACCAGTCACTGAACGCCTTTACAGCTGAGGAAGTTCGTAAAATATATGCTCTTCCGGGACTGGCAGCAGCAGAAGAAATCAAGAGACTGCCGTCATTGTTTGTTATCAGAAACCGGTTCGGTAATCATACGACTCCGGATCAGTGCGCAGGGTATGGATATATTGTGGACATCCGGCAGAAGAGCGATACGATCATTGTTACAGCATCTATATCGCATGTGATACGGCAGGAAAAATTGAATGCTCTGGAGAGCGAGCTGCAGTTGCTTCGGGCTCCGGAGAACAACGAATTGGACAGTGTTCACTGGGCAATCAAAAGGGTGAATTTACCACAACTGATACAAGAAAAGAAACTTATTGAGATTATGGATATGCTTTAAGCGGAGGAAGACATGAGCAGGGAATACGAAGCAGTGGAAGTCGAAAAATGGGTAAACCTTGAAGATATAGCGGATCACCTCAGTGTCAGCACCGATACCGTGCGGAACTGGATCAAGAGTGGAAAGATTCCTTATTATCGTGCCGGCAAACGCTATAAATTCAGAATCAGTGAAGTCGATGAATGGCTGAAATCCGGAAAGATGAATGACGAAAACGAAGGCTAAGGAAGGAAGCGGTTATATGGAAAAGAGAAAATCAGCGATAGAAAAGGTGGTAATCGAAGGCCGCTCTTATGATCATGAAGAGTTTGAGCCTACGTTTATAAACTTTTTCTTTGGAAGAAACGGTGCGGGTAAATCAACAATATCAGAAATGATCCAGGCAAATACCGGACTCACATGGAGATCCGGGCAGACTGTGGACGACTACAACGTGCTGGTTTATGATCAGCAGTTCATCAGTGATCATTTTTCTAATTTTGATGACCTTGCCGGAGTATTTACGCTGAACAAGGTCAATATTGAAACACAGAAAAAGCTGGATCAGCTTGCTAAGGATAAGGATCAGCTGCTGGGCGATCTGAGCAAGAGGAATGAATCGATAGATCAAAAGAAGCAGGCCAGAGAAGGTCTTAAAGGTGAGAGTCAGACAAGAATGATGCGACTGACGGAATCCGTCAGGAAGAAGTTTGATTCTGCGATGACTGGAAAGAAGATCGCAAAGACCTTCTGCCCGGAGGTCGAGAAAAAACAGCCGGTAGAGCACAAAGAAGATGAAATCATGGAGCTCTATGAGGTTGCATATGGAAAGAGCGCGCAGACTTATCCGTCACTGAAGAAATCAAATGAGTATCCCGGAAAATATGACCTTTCCGGAGCCTCCTATCTTGGCCAGCCCATCGTAAGTACAAGCGATACTCAGTTTGCCAGAGTGATGGAGAAACTGGGTAATACCGATTGGGTCAAAGAAGGTCATACGAAATACTTAAAGAAGGCAGACGGGATATGTCCTTTCTGTCATAATCCGCTGGACCACCAGCATTTCGAGCAGGAACTGAAAGCCTGCTTCGATGAAGAATATCAGGACAGTGTAAATGCTGTGGCTGCGTTCCAGTCTGCATATACCAGCATGACAGAAGAAATGCTCAGAATACTGGATGATAATACATCCAGTGATTTTCCGCGTGCTGATTTCACTGTCTATAAGGAAAAGCTGGAACGTCTGAAAACCATTATTCATAGTAACCTTCAGTTGATTCAGAAGAAGGTTGATAAACCGGCAGAGAAAGTAGAACTGCAGGATATAGATACCTTAGTTGCTGAGATTGATGCGATTGTCGATGAGATCAACGCTCTCATCAAAACGAATAATGATGCTTTCAACAAAAAGAAAGAGACTAAGATCAAGTGCGACAAAATGCTGTGGGAGCATCTGGCATTTCTGGTCAAAGATGAAATCGCGGATTATAAGGCGAAGGACGCTGCTATAGAAACAGAAATCAAGGCTATCGAAAAAGAGAAAGGTACTCTCCGTCAGAACTACCTGGACAAGGAAGCAGAGATCAAGAAGGAGAGTGGCAATACCGTTAATACGGATGAGGCTTTCGAGAGCATGAATGCCATGTTGAAGGACTCCGGCTTCCAGGGCTTCTCTCTTCGTAAGAAACCGGGTGTCAAGAACCGTTATGAGGTGGTTCGTGATGGCAATAAGCCGGTCAAGCGTCTGAGCGAGGGCGAAAGAAACTTTATTGCATTCCTGTACTTTTATCATCTGGTTAAGGGCAGCGGTGCTGCAGATGCAGCTATCTTTACTTCGACCGGCGAAGTGACAGATGTGATGGACAGAAGAGACAAGATCGTTGTAATCGATGATCCGGTTACCAGCATGGATAGCGGCACTCTGTTCATTGTGAGCTCCATGGTCAGGGAAATGATCAGCGTATGCCACAACAATATAGAAGTGTTGCACCCGGATATCACCGGTTCCTATATTAAGCAGATATTTATCCTGACGCACAATGCATACTTCCATCGTGAGGTCGCATACAACATGGTGGAATACTATGACTGCGTTACATTTTACATGGTAAGGAAGACCGACAACCATTCTTCCATCACACCATGCATTGAGAAGGCAAAGGAACTTTCGGAGGATGACAAGAACGTGAATCCGGTCCAGAACGCCTACACGGCACTTTGGACGGAGTATCAGGAACTGACTTCTTCGATCCCGCTGTTGAATGTTATCCGTAGGATCCTCCAATATTATTTCCTGGAACTTTGCGGTTATCAGGGAAGTAATATCAGGGATATTATCCTGAAGAAAAACAAGAGTGAGTTCATCAAAAAGAGAGCCGATGGAACGATTGATGATACGGACTATCATTTGGCAAGTTCCATGCTTTCTTACATTGATAATGAATGCAGCTTTATCGATGGGTTCAACCTTGTACAGGAAGCAGTGGATCCGGAACAGTACCGTAAGGTAATGAAGAAGATCTTTGAGAAGCTGGAACAGAGCCAGCATTATCGAATGATGACACACGAAAAAGACTAAGTCCTTTTTATAGGACATATATTATGGCAAACTACACACATAAGCAATTGGTATGAATGCCTCTATTAACCTCTTGGGAGAAACATAAATGTTAGAAGTAGACCGAATACAGACACTACAATATATGGGTAGTAAAAGCAGAATGCTCAATAACATCTGCAAACCAATCATTGAAGATAAGGATATTGAGACTGTTGTGGATTTATTTGCGGGAACAGGCTCTGTTGGCTACGCATTGGCGCCATATAAACATATAGTAAGTAATGACTTGGAATACTATGCCTATGTTGTCAATGAAGCAATTTTAAATGGATGCAATATTGATGATGAAAACATGGATCTGTTTAGGGAAGCTGTTAAGAGAAAGTATTCCGTTTCAAGTTCATATGTTAATTGCGCAATCCTTAAAGAAAAGGAGTACTTAGAAGGTGACTTGGATCATTATGCTGAGTATGCAGCATTCTCAGAAGGGACGCCGAGTATTTTTAATCCTAAAACAGATATTAGTGAATTAAAAAGCATTGAAAAACTTGTAGCATGTATTGCACCTGGAAAGAAAGAGCAAAATGTTCAGTTTCCGTGTTTGTTTTTGACATATTTTGCAAGTGCTTATTTTGGGATAAATCAATGTTGTCAAATTGATGCTATTGCATCCCAGATATTAGAGATTGAAGAAAAAAGAATAAGAAATGTATTCTTTGCCGCCTTGATGACGGCCTTAAGTATTTGTGCTTCAACTACAACACATTTTGCTCAGTATTTAAAGGTAAAGAGTAAGGGGACATTTAGAAATATAAGGGAAAAACGGAGTCAGGATATTTTTTCATTATTTGATGATGCTCTAAAAAAGTTCGAAGAAAAAGGACTTATGAGAAAGACTGCGGCATCTCATGAATGTCATAATGTTGATTTTCTTGACTGCTTAAAGGAAATAAAACCTGATACAAAAACTTTGGTTTATGCGGATCCGCCATATTTTAAAGAACACTATTCCAGATATTACCATGTATTGAATACACTATGCCTCTATGATTATCCTGCCCCCGCAGTAAATCCCCAGACAAAGGTATATTCAATAGGCAGATATCGCACTGAAAGAAGTGTATCAGATTTTGGAAAGAGAGCTAAAGTTTTAGAGGCATTCAGGCGGATGATAAATGTTTGTGCAGATAAACAGTTGAAACTTGTGATCAGCTATTCGGAGAATTCGCTTGTAAAAATATATGAGCTTTTAAAATTGGCCGAAGAGAGATATCGTGTTAAGGTCGATAAGGTTATACTAAAGCATTCCTCACAGGGAAGAGCTACCGAAACGGATCAGAGTGTTAAAGAGTTTATATTTTTCTGCGATCAACCGGATGGTTCTGAAGTTAAAATAAAGGGTTTTTCAAATGAATTGGGGAATATAAAGCCAGTTGTCGATAATCCTGCAGGCTTCATTCACAATTATATGGCGCGTAAACCGTATAATGTTGTATCGAAGATAATAAATAGTTTTACTGGTGAGAATGATGTTGTATTTGATCCGATGTTTGGATCGGGGACAACATTGATTGAAGCCAGTAAACTCGGAAGAAGAGCAATAGGATGTGACATTAATCCCATTGCATATAAATTGTGCAAAGTTTCTTTGGAAGATTGGGATATAGAAAAGGTAAACTGTATAGTAGACCAATTTGTGAGTTCTGTCGACGCAAAGTGCAAAGGAATTTATCGGTTTGAAGAGAATGGACAGATAAGAATTATTGAAAGATGTCACTTTGATTTAGTTGATGGAAAGCTTATACCTGTAGGCTATTGGTTCAAGGAAGAAAAAAAGGGGAAACTGTCAGGCAGAAAAAAAGGCGAGGTAAGTAATCGGTTTTGCGAGATCTATGATTCATATGCTAACAGTGAATTGGATACATTATCTAATAAATCGTTGATTCCTAATTCCAGAATCGCAATTAAGGAAAATGCGACTGTTTTTGATTACTTTTGTAATCGGAATTTGATTGTCCTTGATAAGATCTTCTCCATTCTGAATATGTTTAAGGAATGTTACGGATATGAGGTCTTAGAGGTGCTTGTGTCATCATCAATCAATCTGATTAAACTGTCAGATAAGAAAGCATCCAGTCAAATGCCATACTGGTTACCGCAAAAGAATGTAACATCAAGAAATGCGTGTTTCATTTTAAAACAAAAAGCGGAAGCAATTAAGGAGGGGCTGCTGTATTTAAAAAGTGAATGTAAAAAGAAAGTGGACGATGGCATCCAAATCTATAATATGCCAGCACAGGATATAGGGGAAAAAGAACTGAAAAAAGACAGTATAGATTTGGTGTTAACGGATCCACCGTACACAGATCAAGTTCCATATCTGGAATATAATCAATTGTGGTTTGATCTTTTTCGAATTGAACATGAGGTTGAATATAAAAACGAACTGGTAGTATCAGATGCACCGAGCCGCAAGAAGGATTATTGTGATTTTAATCAAGTTCTTCATAAGATAATCCAACGATGTTGCAAGGCATTAAAGCCAGAAGGACTATTCATAATGTTTTATCATACATTTGATTTGAAATCTTGGGCTAATATTTTACAAATGATGAGGGGAGAAAATTTAAGATATTTGTATCAAATTCCCACAGCTACGCCCAGAAAATCTTTTAAGACAGTTATGTCTCCGCGTAGTACACTGGATGGCAATTATTTGCTTTTTTTCGAGAAAAGCAAGCAAATCGAAATCGTTGAATTTCCAGGCTCAAAGGATGATGCTATTTTAGCTGCATGCGAATGCGCTGAAAGGATAATTCGTTCCCGGGAAAAAGTAACAACGCAGGATCTCTATGACAGAGGTATGCTGAAGGAGGCTTTTGAATATGGATACCTAGATATTCTATCAGAGCAATATAAGACTTTTGCGGATGTTATTAAGGGTCACTTCAAGTATGCCGATGGATATTGGGAGGTAAATGATTAATGTATTGGCTATTAGATTATGATGAACAGGATCGGATAAGAGAGATCATTCTTCGATTGAATAAGAAATTGGCAAGATCTCATAGCAGGACTCAAGATGATCAAACATTTCCTTTTGTTGGGAGGAAAGACAGAGATATAGCTGTAGACATCATAGAGGAATTATCCCCAGAAAATGGATGGGTATGTGACCCCTTTGCTGGGTCTGGTACGTTTGTATATGCGGCTAATGATGCAAATCGGAATATTATAGCGAATGAATGGGAACCTTATGCGCATGAAATGATGTCGGCACCGCTTGCTCCATTGCCAAGTGCAGAGGATTATTTTCAGGTTCTTGAAGATTTCAAAAAACGTGTATACGTGCAAATGGAAGAAATATATGAGACCGTATGTCCAGATTGTGGAAAGAGGATAATGTTTGACGGGCTGTTTTTTGATAGAGATCCTGAAGAATATTACCATCCTACACCACACGAAAGATTGGGAAAAAACAATGGAGAGAATATTATTTTTCGAGGAAAGTATAAGTGTGATTGTGGGTGCAAAGAAAAACGCTATGATAATCATGATGAATTAGTTCGAAAACGTCTTGAAACGATTAAATATGATTTCCCGGATGTTGAGTTGATAGAAAATTCTAGGCTCAATTTTACGGCACCAGGATTTACACATTATGGGGCGCTTTTTTCAACAAGACAAAAGATTGCGCTCAGTACTATCTACAAAGAGATTAATAAAATAGAAGGTAACGCAAAAAGGTTCTTTTACGACACTTTTCTTTCAATAATACATCTAGGGAAATACACTGATTATAGGAGCAAAAGCCAGGATAATCATTGCCCAGCTAATCGACTAAAAGAAACGAATCTTTATTATAGGTATATAGAAAAACTTGATGAGCGTTGGCGTTATTTGAACGATTTTAAGAACAAAAGCAATGATACTGATATCGAAATTAGCTTTAAGGATTTTCGGGATTTTTTTGAAAGTATTGACGACGGAAGTATTGATCTGGTTTTAACAGATCCGCCGTTTGGAGACACTGCGCAATATTTTGAGCATGCACAGAGGACACACCCCTTTATACCGTATTCGTTGATTAATGATGAGGAGCGTTTAAGAAAAGAAGTTGTTATCAGTAATGCACCAAGTCGCGAGAATAAACATGGAGAAGAGCAGTTCATGCATGATATTGAGACACTGATCTCAGAAAGTTCTCGTGTTCTCAATGAGCATGGATTTCTTGCCATGTATTTCAGACCAAAACAAAGCAGCTGGATATCAAATCTAAACCAATTAAAGCATTATGGACGGAAACATGGACTTGAACCGTTGATGGCAATCTCATTGGAAATAAATGATCCGTCAATGAGAGCATTGTCATCTGCTGCATGGACCTTTAGCAAAGACACATGTTTTGTTTTTCTAAAGCTGAAGGAAAATGAATGTAGATGGTATGACGGTGATATCGACATAGATGAAATAGTATATATAGCAGCTTCAAATGCCGCAACAGATCAGGGATACCCGTTCGTTATTAACAAGTTCAATGTGGAATTGCAGGCGCAGCTACGCAAAGCAAGATTGCTTAAATACGCATCAGCAATTTACCAGAGCAAATTCAAAGAGACATTACTACGTTTTACAATCCAAAACGGGGCACAGTATGTGCTTTCTGGTACATCTCCTTATGACTTTATGAATAGAGAAGAAGATGCGGAAATTAGATTACGTGAATTTGCACCAATTGTATTGGAGGAATTAGGAGCAAACGAAAATGGGTTTTCCTTTGAGGACTATGTATTAAGACTTTCTACATATCTTGAAAATGGAAGCAGATCCATAATTCAAAGATTGAAGATGGTAAATCCGTTGATTACAGAAATAGTTGAAAAATATACATATACCTCAGTTGATAAAGAAACAGGGAAAGAAAGACTATACCTAAAAAAATATGCACCTCCAAAAGAGGATGAAGGCAAATGTAGTCTTTATAACATGGATCCGTATGATTTTGAAAGACTTATTGCAGAGTATTTCATTAAAAGAGGCTATGTAAAGGCTGAAACTATTGGCGGATCAGGTGATCGGGGTGTGGATGTTTTGGCCACGAATATTAATGGCAGGATCGAATTCATCCAGTGTAAGCGCTACAGAAAGGGCAGTAACATAGGATCCACTCCTATTCAAAGAGTGGATAGTATGAGAATCAGCCGAAAAGCAGAAAAGGCCTGGGTATTTACCACATCTGATTTCACTCCGGAAGGAATTGATGAAGCAAGAATTACAGGCGTAAACCTTGTAAACGGAGAAGAATTGATTAAATCATTGGATCTTTATTATCCTGGGAAATATTGCTTGTGATATTAAGAAAAGGTGGTCACTATGATTGATTTAGAAAAACTGAATCCCATATTGGAAGGATACAAGGCGTACTTTCCGAGCCATTGGGATGATGAGAAGTATAAGTGGGAGGCTATCAAACACTTCCAGGATCACTGGAATATTGATGCCGAAAACTTTGGAGAGATGTTCAAGCAGGCAACAGATAAGACATTCAATCTGTTGGCATCCGGCTATGCTTATCCACGGGGTATGATCACAAACTTTGCCAAAGCTGATGATGAAGCAACAAGGGCAATGTTCCGAAATCTTTTCGATGAATCTCAGGATCTGGCAGCAAGGGTGGATGCTTTTCAAACGGCAGCCGAAGAAATGCGATCGAAGTATGACGATGGTACCTGGAGGAACCATTATCAGAACACAAATGCCATCAGCACTTATCTCTGGCTGCGTTATCCGGATAAGTATTATATCTACAAGTATGAGCTGTTCCGTGCCGCAGCTAGAGAGTTGTCATCGGATTACATGCCAAAGAAAAATGGATCCGTGGAGACTTTGATCGGCGGTTTTCAGATGTATGACGAAATCTGTGAAGCCATTAAGGCCGATTCGGAGATAGTGGAGCTTTTCAAGAATGGTATTACAGCGAGCTGCTATCCTGATCCAGAACTTAAGACCGCAACTATAGATGTCGGGTTCTATCTTGCACGTTTTTATCTGAGCGCCCAGAATGCAGAGAAGGATGAGAATGAATGGTTTCCGAAGACGGAGGACTACACACCGGAACTTGGCGTAGAGGACTGGATTGAGTTACTGAATGATAGCTCTGTATTTACAGGAAGTAGCCTGAAAATTGTTAAGAGGTTGAAGGATTATGGCGGTGCAGCTACATGCAAGCAGCTTTCCGTCAAGTATGGTGAGAATCCGAATTTTTATAATAACGGATCACAGTCACTTGCCAAGAGAATTGCTGAGAAAACGGGCTGCCCGGTTATGATCAGAGATACAGAGAATTCACGTTGGTGGCCGATCCTTTATGTCGGAAAAGAAGCCGACAGCTCCACAGATGGCGTGTATATTTGGAAACTGCGGGATGAGCTGTCAGAGGCTTTGGAGAAGGTCGATCTGAGTGATATTCCTCTGTATGTAGATGATACTCCTGCAATATGGAAAATCAGTCACGGGTCGATATCGGAAAGAAACAGATCGATATTTGAAGACCGGAAAGTAGCGGTTGTTCATAGCACAACAAAAGCAAAGGCTGTTTCAAAGGTCTCTCAGGGTGAGAGCTTTATGGACAGCATTAAAAAAGGCGATTACTTCTATCTGTGTTACGGAAACAGCATCAGAATCCTGGGTCAGTTTACAACTGATAAGCCAGTGCTTAATCCGGAGATGGAAGACGGATGGTATGAAAGGTCCTATCGTGTTATCGCCGAATCAAAGGATACTTCTGCGTATAAGGGTGTCCAGAAATGGTGGTCACCAAATGATAACTCTACCTGTATCAGAGTTGATAACGATGACCAGAAGTTGTTTGAAGAAGCCATTCTTGTTCCATATTTTGATATGACGATAAACAAGCTGTTTGGAGATGCTGATCAGAAGCAAGGCTATTGGTGGCTGACTGCTAATCCAAAGATATGGAGTTTCGCTGATCTTAAAGTCGGTGAAGAGCAGAGATATACGCTGTATAACGAAAATGGTCATAAGAGACGTATTTTCCAGAACTTCCTTGACGCAAAGGTCGGTGACATTGTGATCGGTTATGAAGCAAATCCCGTAAAGAAGGTAGTTGCGCTTGCTAAGATTACGCAGGCCAATGATGGAAAGTCTATCTATTTTGAAAAAACAGAAGGACTGACATCGCCTATCGAATATCTGGATCTGAAAGCGTGTCCGGAGCTTGAAAAGATGGAGTTCTTTGTTCAGCCAAACGGAAGCTTGTTCAAGCTTACTAAGGGCGAATTTGATTTTATCATGGATATCATTCGTGATGATAATCCGCTGAAACAGGCTGATGCTTCAATACAGAAATACACAAAGGAAGATTTCCTCAATAAGGTTTATATGACCGAGGAACGTTACGATGTTCTGGAAGCACTTCTCAGAAATAAGAAGAACCTTATCCTGCAGGGTGCGCCTGGTGTGGGAAAGACCTTTACAGCAAAGAAACTGGCATACGCCATGATGGGAGCGGTAGATGACTCCCGTATAGAGATGGTTCAGTTCCACCAGAATTATTCCTATGAGGATTTCATCATGGGCTATCGCCCGGACGGTGCTGATTTCAAGCTCACAGATGGTATCTTCTATAGGTTCTGTCAGACAGCTGCGAATCATCCGGACAAGGAATTCTTCTTTATTATCGATGAAATCAACCGAGGAAATATGAGCAAGATCTTCGGTGAACTGCTTATGCTGATAGAGAAGGATTATCGTGGAACCAAGGCAACACTGGCCTATAGCGGAATGCCTTTCTCTGTGCCGGAGAATCTGTACATCATCGGTATGATGAATACGGCAGATCGAAGTCTTGCCATGATCGACTATGCACTCAGGAGAAGGTTCAGTTTCTTTGAAATGGAGCCGGGATTTAATTCAGAGGGATTCACTAAGTATCAGAATGGGTTTGCAAACGAAACCTTCAATGCGCTGATTGACCAGATCAAGGCACTGAATAAAGAGATAACAGATGATAAGTCGCTTGGACGCGGATTCCAGATCGGCCATAGCTATTTCTGCGGAAGAGAGGAAGCCGGCTGCACTGATGAGTGGATGCGTTCTGTTGTAGAATTTGATATTTTGCCTATGCTTGGAGAGTACTGGTTCGATGAGCCGGATAAGCTTTCTAGATGGGAAAAGAATTTGCGTGGAGTGTTTGATGATTAAGGATAAAAGCATATTCATCAAAAATATATACTATATGCTTTCCTATGCATTTCAAATTTTGAAGCAGTCAAATTATGATGAGGTTGCTTCGGAGAGGTTTGATCATGCACAGGACCTTTTTGCTGCAATTCTTAGCAAGGGCATTGCACAACAACTAAAACAAGGGCTGTACCGCGAATACATTACTAAAAATGAAACGCTATCCGTTATGCGTGGCAAGCTGGATATGCCGGAAACTATACGGAACCGGATTCAACACAAACGGAAGCTGGCTTGTGAATTCGATGAGCTGTCAGAGAATAATCTTCTGAACCAGATTTTGAAAACCACAATCCATTACCTTCTTATCGATGATGGTGTCGATTTTGAACGTAAAGTGGCATTAAAGAAGTTGCTGGTCTTCTTCGATGGGATAGAACAGCTTGATCCTTCGGAAATACCATGGAGCCGCATTCACTATCAGCGGAATAGCAAGAATTATGAGCTCCTGATCAATGTCTGCTACTTCGTATTGGATGGCATGCTTCAGACCACCGAAAAAGGTGAGTATAAGATGGTTGCATTCTCTGATGATCATATGGCAAGACTCTATGAGAAGTTCATTTTGGAATACTATCATCAGCATCATACATATCTGTCAGAGGTCAAGGCCGGGCAGGTTAAATGGGATCTCGTTGGGGAAAACAGTGAGTCTATGATCCGATTCCTTCCTGTTATGCAGACAGATATAATGCTGCGACTGAAAGAGAAGATTCTGATTATAGACGCAAAATATTACGGAAGAACACTGCAGAAGCAGTTTGATAAGTATTCCCTTCATTCCGGTAATGTTTATCAGATATTCACCTATGTTAAGAACCAGGATAAGGACAATACCGGAAATGTGGCAGGCATCCTTCTATATGCGAAGACGGATGAAGATATCACTCCGGACTGCATGTTTAACATGGGTGGAAATCAGATCGGGGCAAAAACGCTGGATTTGAATAAGGAATTTCCGCTGATTGCAGCTCAGCTGGATAAGCTGGCAGAGGATTTTTTTGGAATTAGAACACTTTGTAAAATAGAGGTGAGTTGAATGGATAAAGACTTAACAGTATCCCAGCTCGATCGGCAGAACATTTTGAATAATGATCTTGCTATTGCTGAGATTCAAAAACAAACGCGTATTCAGGGCATATACTTTGAAGATAAGTTGTGCTTTACGAAAAGTATGGTTGCTACATACTTTGAAGTGGAGCTTAGAACAGTAGAAAGATATGTAAGCGAAAATCAGGAAGAGATTTCTGGCAATGGATATGAGGTATTAAAAGGCAAGAGACTGAAGGAATTCCTTGCTTGTGTTAGCGAGCAGGATGTTCCCGACATAAATGTCGGGAACATCAGTAACCGAACACCGCAGTTAGCTATTTTTGATTTCAGATCATTTCTAAATCTTGCAATGCTTCTAGTAGAAAGCCCAACAGCAAAGAGCTTAAGGCAAGTAATGCTCGATATCGTCATTGATTTCATCAATCAAAAGGCTGGTGGCGCTACTAAATACATCAACCAAAGGGATAGCGATTTTATAGGTGCTTTCCTTCAGGAGGAGAATTACAGAAAAGAATTTACTGATGCTCTTCGAGATTATGTTGATATGGGAAATGCCAAATACGGAATATACACGGATAAGATTTATCAAAGCATATTCCGGGAGAAAGCCAGAGAATATAAGCAAATTCTTAAACTATCTTCAAAAGATAGAGTGAGGGATACGTTCTACTCAGAAATACTTACACTTATTGCCTCGTATGAATGCGGACTTGCAGAGCTAATCAAACAGCAATCGGAGAAACTGGGAAGAAAGCTCAACAACTGGGAATTGTCTGATTTGTTTAAAGCATTTGAGTCTTTGCCTTTATGGAAGCCTCTTATTATTCAGGCAAGAACTAAAATGGCTAGTAGAGATATGGCATTGAGAGATGCATTCCACTATCAGTTAGAAGAATATATAAAGCCTCTTGAAAAGGAAGAATACGAACGTTTCCTCGGAGCTGCTGGAGATGAACTAGAAAAATTGATGTCGGAGAACCAAGATGTACTCAAGCGCTTGAAGGAGAGTGAATAATGGATAGGTTTATTTATATAACTCCCGAACAAGCCAAAATTACTCACGAGAAAACCATTCAGTACAGTGGTGGAGGAACTTTAGAGGAACTTGATTTTGGGAAATTAGAGAGCGTTCTTTATAACATACAAAATGATGATTGGTATCCGACATTTGTAGACAAATTGACGCATCTTTTTTTCTGCACCTGCCAGTTTCATAGTTTTGCCGATGGGAATAAGCGACTTGCGATTACGCTGTCTACTCTGTTTCTTTTACTCAACGGTTATTTATCAATAGCTGAGACCTTTTTAGCAAAGACAGAAAACATTAGTTTAAATGTAGCCGCCAGTAAGATAGATAAGGAATTACTGCACAAAATAATGGAAGCCATTATGAATGGAAGTTATGATGAGGATGAAGCATTAAAACTGGAAATCTACAATGCAATTAACAGAGAACTATGACAGCTATATAGCGGCCTCCGGCGATGAACCGGGAGCCGCTATTTTCACTTTATAGGAAAGTTCAACTTTTGCTGAACTCTTGAATGAAACTAGCCCGCACAAAGGCGGGCATAGGAAACAGACGATTTTGTTTTAGAAAATATAAAAACCTTCTTCGCCAAAACCGTCATCATCCAGATCGTCAAATTCGTGTAAGAAATAATCCATGTCCAAAAGGTCATCGTCGCTCATATCACGGATTTCATCAGAGGTCATACCTTCTGGAGGATTTTTTATATACTGTTCCCGAAGTTCCTTTGCAAGTTCTGCCTCAGTAATTCGTTTGATATTGTCCGCCTCCATTTCTGTATCAGATATATTGATTGTATCACGCAGAAGGAGACGATGGAAGAAAAGAAAAAGAGGCAGGAGCCCGGCACCGATGCTTTCGCATAACCTTTTCGTATAATTCATGCAAAGGAACCGGTCTGTGGTTGAAATATAATTCAAGAAAAAGCATGGTCGTACCACAGGAAGGACACTTTAAAGGATCATATCCGAAGGAATGCAGGATGGAATCCCGCCAACGGTTAAAAGAAAGAAATATCTTATGCTTTTCCCTTGAAATAGCCCGGCGGAGGTATTTGTCAGATTTACGGTGCCTGGCATAGATGCCATAGTAACGGATCATTTTGAAATGTTTTTCCGGGATATGCTGGGTAAGCCTGGCTATGAAATCAAGGACCGGGATGGTTTCAGAGACCAGTTTTTCATCTTCATGCCGATGATAATGAAAGGTAACAAATTCGCCATCATAAGAATCAATGCGGGAGGTTGCGATCACAGGGCGTCCGAGATAACGGCCAATGTACTTGATCACGTGAGATGGATTACATTTGTTGGGTAAGGCCCGGACGTAAAAACCATTTTTGTGATCGGCATAGACAGAAGCCTTAAGCTTTTTAAAAGGGTCACCGATCCTGGAATGTAATTCGTTGAGAAGAACGGTCTGGAAAGAATCCCGCAGGAGTTTGTAGTTGAAGTGCTTTTTGTGGCGCCAGCGCAGAGAGAGGCCAACGCCGCCTTCGGAAACGAGACAATGGATATGAGGATTCCATTTCAGATCCCTGCCAAAGGTATGAAGGACACAGATAAAACCAGGAGTAAAGCGTTCAGCATAGTTATCTTTGAGGAACATACGGGAGACGACGCGGTTGACAGCAGAAAAGAGGCAATTTAAGAGCGAACGGTCCTGCAGGAACAGAGGACGGAGTTCTCTGGCAATGGTAAACACACAATGGCGATGCTGGACATGGATGATTTTAAAAGACATCGAGGTAGTCCTGTCAATGGAATACATGTTACCGCAGGAAGGACAGAAGCGGGAGTGACAGCGAAAAGGGAGAAACTTAAGATTACCGCAGGAAGGGCAGGCATACATGGTGCCACCAAAAGAGGGATCGCCGCAATGGATCATTTTTTCTACATTTTCGATGACAGAGTCACGAGGATGTTGGATATAGAGCATTTCTTCAAAATGGTCTGTAAAAATCTTCTGTAAGATATTCATAAGACTATTATGAAGGAAAAAGACACAAAAAGAAACCCCTAATCCCCTCAAGATTGAGGGGCGGGGGAGTTGAAGTGTCGAAGACACTTTTTTATGGATGAAAGCGTCAAAGAATGATTCACATACATGTATGTTTCTTACAAAAACTTTACATATGATTTACTGAATGATGATAGTTGGGTGATAAGGCACATGGTATTATAAAAATGAACTTAGTTCCGCGGATATGATAAGAAAATGAAATAAGTTCTTTGTTAAGTGAATAAAAACAAGGAGGAAGAACATGAGAAAAAAGAAATTAAGAGGAGTAGCAGTTGTATTATCATGTGGTTTGACGATGGGAATGTTAGGAGGCTGTGGTATTGCAGGAGAAGGAGAGGCAGAGAATACCAAAAACAATGAAGACAAAACAGTAATTGAGTATTGGCATATTAATTCGGAAACTGTAGGTGGAAAAACGGTTGATGAATTAGTAAAGGAATTTAATGAATCTAATGATGAAATTGAAGTAGTAGCACGATATAATCCAGAGGAATATAAAGGATTAATGCAGAATCTGCAGGCCGAAACAGCAGCAGGTAATGCACCAGCTGTAGTACAAATAGGATGGACTTATTTGAATTATTTCTCAAGTAATTTTGATTATGTTTCGCCACAGAATATAATTGATGAATTTTTCCCAGAAGATAGTAGTTTTATTACAGATAATTTTAATGCAAATATTTTAGAATTGGCACAAAATAGTGACGGTGAGCAGGTGGGAATGCCTTATTCTTTAAGTACACCGGTTTTGTTCTATAATGCCGATATATTAAAGGAGGCGGGGCTTCCAGAAGAGGGACCGAAAACATGGGAAGAAGTGGAAGAATTTTCAAGTAAAATAAAAGAAAGCACAGGTAAGTATGGCTTGTATATGCGTGAGGGACCTGATAGTTGGAACCAACAAGCATTGTTGGAAAGTAATGGTGCACAGATTATTTCAGAAGAAGACGGGAAATATAAAGCTTCTTTTGCTTCTGAAGAAGGGGTTGAAGCATATACGATGTATGCTGATATGGTATCTGACCAGGAAGCATTGCACGCAAGCTGGGAAGAAGGATTTCAGGCATTTATTAATGGAGAAGTTGCTATGTTGCATACTACGATAGCATATATGGCAACGATAGAAGATACGGCACAGTTTGATGTCAGAGCAGTAAGTTCACCCGTGTGGGAAGGGAAAGATCGAGTTGTACCTGCAGGAGGATGCTTCCTAGCTATTACTGCGCAAGACGAAGAAGAACAAAAGGCAGCATGGGAGTTTGAAAAATATCTGTACTCTGTTGAATCAATGGCAAAATGGACCGAGGGAACCGGTTATGTTCCTCCGAGAAATAATGTAATTGAGGCAGAAAACGGATTAAAAGATTTTGTAGAAGAGCACCCTATGTTTACAGCGGCGGCAGATCAAATGAACGGTGTTGCTTCATGGGCATCTTTTCCAGGTGATGCAGGTCTGGAAGCAGAACAAATGTTAATTGATATGAGAGATCAGATATTAAGCGGAACCGTAGACATAGAGAAGGAAATGAAAGAAACACAAGATTCCATTAATCAGATTATGGAATAGAAAGAAGGAAAATAATGAGTCAACTTCATTTTGCACAATTATCAGATACGCATATAAGAAAAGATTACAGTGTAGGATTATTGAGCGGCATGTTCACTTCATTATTATCTCCGGATGAAAAGCTTAGAAAAATATTGTCTGTCGTTCAAAGCCAACCCCTTGATTTTATTGTGATAAGCGGTGATTTAGTTCATGAAGGAGAAGAAGTTGACTATCACCAGTTTAAAAAGATTTTGGATGAGTCAAGAATCCAGGTGCCGGTTTTACTGGCGCTTGGAAATCATGACAATAAAGAAGCGTTTTGCAATGTATTTGAGCAGAAGCTAACTCATGGAAGGTACTATTATTTTTATCAGATACGAGAATGGAAGATTGTTGTGTTAGATAGCGCAGACAGGGAACATGGAGTGGGTGAAATTGATGACATTCAGATAGAATGGCTGGAACGGATTTACGATAAAAAGGACAAAATAGTTGTTTTCGTGCATCACCCGCTTTTTTGGGATGATTATTTGCTTCAAATAGGAAAAAATGGAAAAAGATTACAGAAATTTTTGTCACGTTCAAATGTAAAAGGTATTTTTTGTGGTCATGTACATAGGAACAGTATGAAGATAGAAAAACAGATTTGCCAATTTACAGTAGAATCATCTGCATGTGGGTTTGATTATATTGAGAAAGGTATTTCAGAGCAGGAAAGAAGTGGCTATCTTTCTTGTATAATGGACAATGATGGGATGAAAGTAGAAAATTGCATATGTGGAACTAAGGAGGTTTACCAAATACCAAAGGAGATTTTGAAAGAAGTATTGGATAAAAAGGAGTAAAAAAATGCAGAAAGCAGAAAATTGTATTTTGTTAATACAAAGTATGTATCCTAGTTTTCATCGTGTAGAAAAAAAAATTGCGGATTACATTTTGGAAAATTCAGAGGAAGTGGTAACACTTTCAATATCGGAGTTGGCAAAAAATCTTGAAGTTGCAGAATCCAGCATTGTGAGATTTTGTAAAATACTGCATTTGGGTGGATTTGGAGAATTGAAACTCAATTTGGCATGCCGTCCAAAGGAAAAACCGGTTCTTCCGTTTGGGAATGTAAAAAAGGATGACAGTACGGCAGAAATATTAGACAAGGTCTTAGGGGCAAGTATACAAGTGTTAAGCGAAACTCGAGATTTCATAAATCATAAAAAATTTGGTGAGGCCGTGGAATGTATACGAAATGCAAATAAAATTATTTTTTGTGGAATGTATACATCTTCTACAATTGTGCATGATGCGTACATGCGTTTGTATCGAATTGGATATCCTGTTTTTTGTTTTACAGATCCATATGAAGCGAAGATAGCCGCCAGTATGCTGGATGAGAATTGTGTAGTTTTGGGAGTTTCTCATACCGGAAGAACAAAGGAAACGATAGAGACCTTGCGTTTGGCGAAAGAAAATGGCGCAAAAGTAATTGCGCTGACAAGTTTTGTAAGGAGTCCTATTTTAGATGTCGCGGATATTTCACTTGTAATTTGTTCTTCAGCTTCTGAAGGAGTCATGGAGGCAGTATCATCTAGAATTAGTCATATTGCAGTAATGGATGCTCTTTGTACTTGTCTTGGAATTTCCAGATATGAGCAGACTACAAAAAGAATTGAGAAAAACTCGGAAATTATTAATAAAATGAGATTTGAATAGACTTGAGAAATCTGTCTTTGGATAATTAGCAGGCAGATACAATGATTGGAGAGCGTTATGAAAAAAATAAAACAAAAAGGTCTGGGGTATCTTTTTTTAATTCCATCGATTTTAGCATTTGGGATTTTTATGTTTTATCCCATGGCACAGACGATATATTTAAGCTTTTTTGATTGGAATCTTGTGAGTTCTACAAAAGAATTTGTTGGTTTAAATAATTATATTACTTTATTTACAGATTCAAATACATGGAAAATTCTACAAAATACATTAGTATATATTCTTATATTATTAATTGCTAATATGGTGATACCATACATTTTATCATTTATATTGTCAGTGATTATTAAGAAGGGGAAAAACTTCTATAAAGCCATATTTTTTCTTCCAAGTGTAATATCACTTGTGGTCGGATCTATTTTATACACATGGATATTAAATCCAGTGTCTGGACCTATAGCAATTATATGTAATAATTTTGGAATAACCATTCCTGTGTGGTCTAAAACGGAAGGCTGGGTGATTGCAGTATTATGTATTATTACTTCGTGGAAAGCATTTGGATACAATTTTATAGTTATTTTAGCAGGGGTATCTGGAGTATCGCAGGAAGTGATTGAAGCTGCTAAATTGGATGGTGTTTCTACACTTAAGATTTTCAAGGATATCATTATTCCGATGAGTTCTGCAACAGGAATTTACGTATTCATATATACTATTGTACAGGGGCTGCAGTACGTTTATACACCTATAAAAGTCATTACCCAGGGTGGACCTAATTATGCCAGCTCAAATTTGATATATATGGCGTATCATGAGGCGTTTACTCTGTATCGAACGGGTTCAAGCTCCGCTGTGGCGGTCATTACAGTGATTATTTTTATGCTGCTTCTTGTTTTAGAATTTCGATTTGTAGAGAAAGGAGTTTACTATGAAAACTAGACACAAGATAAAAGACTTGCAAATTCCTTGGCATATCCTTTTGGGAATTATGGTAATTACATCTCTTTTCCCAATTGTATTTGCAATCTGCAACTCATTTAAGACAAATCAAGAAGCTGTTAATACAGTAATGAGTTTGATACCTCAAAACCCTACAATAGAAAACTATTTTCAAGTTTTTGAAAAATTACCATTTGTTCAAATTACAGTGAATACATTTGTGATTGCAATAATAGTGACATGCCTTAAAACGATTACGAGCTTGCTGGCGGCATATGCATTTGTCTATTTTACATTTAAAGGGAAAACGCTGATATATTTTATCATGCTGAGCACAATGTTTATACCGTTTACTGTTACCATGATTCCTAATTATTTATTGATTTCAAAATTAGGATTGTCAGATTCCATTTGGGGTGTTATGTTGCCACAGTTTGCAGATGTGTTGGGAATTTTTATGTTGAGGCAGGCAATGAGAGGCATCAATAAGTCACTAGTTGAAGTTGCAAAATTAGATAATATTGGAAATTTCAAGATATTGAAAGACATTGTATTGCCATTGGCTCGTCCGGCAGTTATTTCAACAGGGATTATCTTTTTTATTAATTCTTGGAATGAATATGTATGGCCGGTTTTAATTCTAAAGAGTAAAGAAAACTATACCTTATCCTTAGCGCTGCAAATGTTTGTCAGTGCAGAAGGTGGGACAAATTTTTCTCTAGCCATGGCGGTGTCTGTTATGACGATGATAATTCCTCTGATATTATATCTGATTTTTCAAAGATACATTATTAATACGTTTGCAATGTCTGGCATTAAAGGATAGGAAGGTTTGGGATAAGGAATGAATAACAAGAATACTAAAGAGATTATATTCGAGCAGGTAGATAAATGTTACGGTAAAAATTATGTAATAAAAGATTTTAATCTGCAAATAAAAGATGGAGAAAGGATTATTCTTCTGGGACCATCTGGATGCGGAAAATCTACAACATTAAGAATTATAGCAGGGTTGGAAGATATTAATTCAGGTAACTTATATATGTCAGGAAAACGAGTAAATGATGTACCGTGCGGCGAAAGAAATGTGGCAATGGTGTTCCAAAACTATGCTTTGTATCCACATATGACTGTGGCCCAGAATATTACATATGGTTTAAAAGCCCATAAAATTGAAAAAGGTGAAATTAAAAAAAGGTTAGATGAAGCATTAGAAATGCTTGATTTAGTAGAATATGCCCAAAGAACACCCAAGCAGTTATCTGGTGGACAAAGGCAACGAGTGGCATTGGCGAGAGCGGTGGTAAAACGTTCCCCATATTTTCTATTAGATGAACCGTTGTCTAATCTGGATGCGCAATTAAGACTTCATGCAAGAAAAGAGCTGGTGAAAATACATGAGAGATATCACCAGACTCTGGTTTATGTGACTCATGATCAGATTGAGGCCATGACTGTGGGGCACAGAATTGCATTGTTGAACAAAGGAGAACTACAGATGATAGATCATCCATCGGTGATTTATAACCGTCCGGCAAATATCTTTACAGCAAAATTTATTGGATCTCCATCTATGAATATTGTGGATGCGAAATATGGATCAGGGAAATTATGGATAGGAAAACAAAGTGTTCATATACCGGAAATTTGGTGCAAACAAATACTATGTGCTGAGACGGAGAACCTATTATTAGGTATTAGACCCGAACATTTGATATTCAGTGATAAGCAAGAACAAGATACTTTGTGTGCGACAGTAAAATATGTGGAAGATTACGGAAATCGATATGGTGTTTATCTTGAGGTAGAGGGAATAGAGTTGATTGCATTGTGTGAAGATATGGTTCCACAGTGTGGTAAAAATGTCTATATCAACCTAAATCCAGAGAAAATTCATTTGTTCAAAAAAGAAAATGGGAAATCAATCGGATATCCAAAAGAAATTCCAATGCTTATGAGCATTCACATGAATGAGGTAAATGTAAATAAAAAGGAAAAATGAAATATGTTGCAAAAAAAGAAACTTTTCCTATTTGATATCGATGGTACAATAGCTTTAGGAAATCAATTGATAAACGGTGCAAGAGAATTACTGGATTATCTAGTGGAAAAGAAAAAAACTATATTTTTTATAACGAATAATTCTACAAGAAGCCAGCAGGATTATGTTGCGTATTTTGAACAATGGGGGATAGCAGTATCTGAAGAAATGTTTATGACGGCAGGCGTTTTAACGGCAGAATATTTCAAAAAAAATTTATTTGATAAGAAAATTTTTCTTATGGCAAGTTCTGAATTGACAGAAGAGTTTGCAAAAAGAGGATTACATATTGTAGATCATTATGAAGAAGATATTGACTGCGTATTAATCTGCTTGGATAAAACTATGACTTTTCAAAAACTTGCGGATGCCTGCCGCTTGCTACAGGATGAAAATGTTTTATTTTATGCAACTAATATGGATTTGAGCTGTCCTACAGATTGTGGAGTTATTCCGGATTGTGGTTCAATCTGCAAAATGATTGAATGTGTTACAGGAAGAAAACCAAGATATATAGGAAAACCGGCACCTGATATTGTAGAGTTATGCTTAAAGAAGACAGGCTGTAATTCTGAAGAAGCGATTGTCGTCGGTGACCGCATTGATACTGACATGGTATGTGCACAAAATGCAGGAGTGGAAGGCGCATTACTACTAAGTGGTGCGACTTCCAAGAAGGATATGGAAAATAGTAATATTTTGATATCTTATGTATTTGAAGATGCAAAGAGCCTCTTAGAAAATTTGCTGATAGGATAAAATCAGATGGTTCACATAGTAAATATACCCGGTTATTGCAGGAACTGCAACCATGGACATGTAGAATACTTTTTGTTATAATAAATCCATCTTTCTAAAAACAATAATCTTTTGCCATTATCTGGCAATATTCAGTCAAAAATTTAGTAACTTTATATATCAATAATAGATTTGAGGGAAGTGGTGATTGTTTGAATGAACCTTTATTGTTGATGGGAGTTGTGATTTTGATCTGTATTCTGCTGAATCAGTTGCTAGAGAAAATTCCTGTCCCATCGCTGTTGATTTTTTTTGCACTGGGCATGTTTTTTGGGGAAAACGGAGTTCTGAAAATTCCATTTGACAATTATGGAGTGGTTAATGTAATTTGTTCCATCTGCCTGATTTTTATTATGTTTTATGGCGGGTTTGGGACTAATATTCTGACAGCCCGTCCGGTACTGGCTCCCTCCATTCTGTTATCGACACTTGGTGTTATAGGAACCGCCGGAGTGGTAGCAATGTTTGCACATTTTGCATTAAACCTTCCCTGGCTGGAATGTTTTCTGATCGGCTCCGTTATTTCTTCAACAGATGCGGCTTCGGTTTTTAACATCTTACGTTCACAGAATCTGGCTTTGAAATATCACACAGACTCTTTGCTGGAGGTGGAGTCCGGTTCCAACGCCCCCATGTCCTACATGCTTACTACGGTTGCTATTGCGTTTCTGAGCGGAGAGTCTGTTTTGGTTCCGCTTTTATTGGCACAGCAAATCATTATTGGAGTTTTTTGCGGGATTTTGATGGGGTATCTGGCGGTAAAGCTGCTTCATCGGCAGCTTCTTCCTTCGCAGCAAAGCCATACCATTTTCCTACTGGCGGTTATGTTCCTTGCCTATACCATTCCGGCACAGCTAAATGGAAATGGCTATCTGAGTGTGTATTTATGCGGAATCTGGATTGGAAACTCCAATCTTCCTAAAAAGAAATATCTGGTACATTTTTTTGATGTGTTGACACATGTGGCACAGGTGCAGATTTTCTTTTTACTTGGTTTGCTTGTAACTCCTGTAAAGCTTCCGTCTGTCATTGTGCCGGCGGTTATTCTGATGGTATTTTTAACATTGGTTGCAAGACCGGTAGTTTGTACAGCACTGTTAGTTCCGTTCAGGGCAAAACTTAGACAGATTGCGCTGGTATCCTGGTCCGGACTTCGAGGTGCGGCGTCAATCGTATTTGCGATTTCCGTGGTCCTTGCTGGCGTGGAAACAACATACAATTTCTACAATCTTGTATTCTGTATGGTATTGTTATCTATCTCCATCCAGGGGACTTTGCTTCCGGCAGTAGCGAAAAAGCTTGCTATGATTGACCTGACGGCAGATGTGGGCAGTACCTTCAACGATTATCAGGAAGACAGTGATATCAGTTTTATAAAACTTCGGATTGATGCAGGTCATGCCTGGTGCGGGAAAACACTTGTTGATCTGCAGTTTCCAGCTGATCTGCTGGTTGCTATGATTGTGCGGAATCATGAAATTGTCATTCCGAACGGTGATACCAGGCTGGGAGTGGGAGATTTGCTTGTGCTTGCGGCTCGAAGCTTTGAGGATCGGGCAAAACTGGCACTTCGTGAGGTTGTAGTAGAGCGTGGAAAGCAATATGCCAACAGGCCTCTGTCACAGAGCTTTCGCGAAAAATCCAACCGTGTAATTTTGATAAAGAGAGGGATTCAAACGATTATTCCGGATGGAAGCACAGTAATCCAACCGGGGGATATTCTGGTACTGACTCAGTTCATCAATAAAAAGCAGATATAAACGAAGGGGCTACAATTTTAGAAGTGGAAGATGATTATTTGAATATTATTAGAGGGGCCTGATGAATAACAAAACGGAGGTTAAGATAGAAATGAGGAATGAATACACACCGGTGGAAGTGGAAGTGAAGATACCGGTGTGCAGTCTGGAAGACACTATAAAGCGTCTGGAACAAGATGGATTCTGCCTGGCGGGTACATGCCGGGAAGAGGACGTGTATTATAACAGCGCACATTATGATTTGAGGGAACATGACAAAGCTCTTCGGATTCGCCGGGTAACAGATTTGGATACGGGAAAAACCAGGGCAGAATTCAACTGCAAAGGTCCGAAACTAGATCAGGTATCCGTCTCCAGAATGGAGCTGGAGATGCATCTGGAAACACCGGAGATTCTAGAGCGGATCCTGGAAGAGCTTACATTCCTGCCTGTACCATGCGCTGTCAGAAAGACACGTTTCACCTATACCAGAGGAAGAGTTACCGTGGCCGTAGATCGGGTAGAAGGCCTGGGAAATTATCTGGAACTGGAGATCATAGGTCAGGGAGAGGAGCAGAGGCCAGCCTGCCTGAAAGAGATTGAAGCAGTTATGAAGGAACTGGGGTATGAACAGAAAGACACCATAAGAACTTCTTATCTGTCCATGTTGCAGAAGAAAGAAGAGGGCGAGGTGCAGAAGAAATGAGTATAACAGTAAATTTATATTATACGGGAGAAAAGGGAAATGCGAGAAAATTTGCAGAAGAAATGACAAAGAGCGGGATGGTTGAAATGATCCGCAATGAAGAAGGGAATCTTCGTTATGAGTACTTCATCCCTCTGGAGGATCCGGAAACCATCCTGTTGATTGACAGCTGGAAAGGTCAGGAAGCCATTGACCGGCATCATGCATCGCCCATGATGGAAAGGATTGCTGAACTTCGAGAGAAGTATGATCTCCATATGAGGGTGGAAAGGTACCTTTCAGATGAAGAAAGAATCTCCGAAAAAGACAGGGCATATATTCGAAAATAGCTGAAAGGAACAAACCGGTAAAATTTTGTGAGGCGCACAAATGATATGGTGCCCATGCGGTAAAAGAAACACCATTGAAATCAATACCTTTTGAGGGTGGATTCCAATGGTGTTTTTATAGTATGATATCAGAAATCATGGAATATTGCGGGATTCGCTATCTGTGGGGTGTACGTTTTTTGGCGGAAAGGATAAGATATGTCTGGAAAGGAGTTGAAGATATGGACAGTAAGAAGATTGGGGCGTTCATCGCCGTCAATCGCAAGAAGAAAGGACTGACCCAGGAACAGCTGGGGGAGAGACTTGGCGTCACCAATAAGACCATATCGCGCTGGGAGAATGGAAACTATATGCCGGACTTGTCGATGCTGGAACCGCTAAGTAAGGAACTGGAGATCACGCTGAATGAGCTTCTGGCCGGAGAAGAGATCAGGGAGGAAGAGAGTGCCGCCCGTGCAGAAAATAATTTGATCAGCGCTATTGACTACAGTGTAAAGAAAATCAAAAATGAACATAAGAAGATATCTGTTTGTATCATGATCGTAGGAATCCTGATCTGTATATTCTCATTTTCTATATTCGAACCGGAAAGCAGTTGGGGAGAAATCTATTCCATCCTCGGATGTCTTCTGATAACAGCCGGGATTTTCCGGGAATTAAGAGCCATGTCCTTGCTGAAGAGAATACTGGTCGGTGCCGGTGCATTTCTGCTGCTGATCGGGAGTTTTATAGCGGCTGACTTTGTGGGCGTATCAGAATATAAACGCCCGCCTGGTTACCGGTATTCGACTATAACTTATTTTACCAAAGGGAAGATCATAGAATACCGCAACTTGTTTTATCATGTGTTTCAGATTAATGCAGATACGCCGAATGAGTATTTTATTATTGATACAAAAAAGGAGTATGGCGTGGATACAGTTCCGGTCAGCCCCTTTAACCGGGATAAATGCGGGATAAGGCAGATTATCCGGTATCAGAGTAATTACATCGGAGACAACAGCAATATCGGGAATTTATTCCATGCGCTGCCTCTGTCAGAGCGTGGATATGTATTTGAGATTGATTCGGAGAACTGTGGCGCAACCATCGATTACCATACAACAGACTGGTATGGAAATGAAGATCTCTATACAGAAAAAGGACTGATTTACAATTCAGTTTCCGCATTTGCCCTGATTAGGAATTTGGAATATATACGGTATAACTTCAGCGGCAGCAGTTATGTGATTACCAGAAAGGAAGTGGAGCAGAATTATCCAGAGTACCATCAGGTGGTCAACGGACAGAAAATTGATGAAGAAGCTTTTGATGAATATGTGGAAAGCAAGATGAACGAGGATGAATTCGTGAAGACAGTGTTTGCACTGTTCGAAAAGCAGGGATAAAACTCAAACGGCGGAAGTCAGAAAAGGGCGAATGAAGAGATCTGTAAAAAAAGTTAAAGATGAGAGTGGATCTGGTCAAGAAGAATTAATTCTCCAAAAATATTATTAAAAAAATTAGTACTCACCTCTTGGCTCGTTTGGGGTGGTTTTGTCCTGTGGCGTCAGAGCCCGTAAAGCCTTATTTTACAAGGTTTTTGCGGGTTCTTGCTTTTTGTCTGGGAGCGTCAAAAATCGTCATTTTGAAAGAAAATGGTGTAGTAGAATTGCTGAAATATGAAGAATTTGGTAGAATTAATTATAAAAATAAGATGTTGATTTCGCAGTCCTTTTTCGGTATATAAAACATGGTGTTCCATTAACAGTAGATTTTGGGTGAAAGGAATATTTATTATGAATAATAATCAAATGCCACCTGATTTTAAAAAATATGATTTTACGATGGCTTCTTTGCTAAAGGAAAACACGTTAACTAGATATAGATCCTGTATTTTACAGAATATTGAAAATTTGAAAAAAGATCGTCTTTACTATTCGACACCTATTAATTTTAATGATCCGTTTGATACACTTTTATATGCAAACTATTTTAGAATATTAGATGATGTCGCGGAAAATCTTAATATAGGAATGGAAAATTATCTTAAGTGTTTAAAGGAAAAAGATAAATTTTTAGCTTCTTTTGGCATTGCTATGTGGTATGGTAATAAAAAAGATGATTTTTTAGAGAGTTTTTTTCAGTCTATACATAATGCGGCAAAAGAATTAAAAGAGTCCCTTAGAAATAATGCTAGAATTATATGTTTTTCAGAAGATTATTTATCAATGTTGATGTGGTCACATTATGCAGACAATCATAAAGGATTTGCTATTATCTATGATAGAGACGCTATTGCTAATGCTGATAATTTTACTGCGGATAATACAGTTATCAAAAAAAAACCATTATTGAGACCAGTAAATTATGTTGAACAACAAATTGATCTTACAGAAGAATTAGAAGAATATGTTAGAGCGTATCGAATGAAAACTTTAGGAGATGTAACCCCACCACAGTGTCATTTGTCTGTAGAAAAACTTCGAACAACTTTATTAGAAAAGTCACAGGATTGGTCATATGAAAGGGAATGGCGTGTGATTCCAAGACATATTAATTTGGAAAATTCGTCTAATCTTAGTTATATGAAAGTACGACCGAAAGCTGTAATTTTGGGGGCACAGTGTGAAAGAAATAATCAAAAAGAAATTATAGATATATGTAGGAAAAGAAAGATATCGGTATATAAAACCGAAATTAATTACTGGGAACCGGGATTCAAATTAGTAGTTATTGAGCCAAATCCCAATATTTAAGTTGTAAGAAAAAGATAGGGGCTATGATATTATAAATTAAAGGATTAATTTAATATAGAACAAATGATGGGACGAATCAATGCTTTGTAAATTTATTTGTTAGTGTGAAAACATATGTAATTATACGAAAGAAGGGGTAGTTTGGAAAAATATGTAGCTCACAGAAATGAGTTTACAGGTTCGATACAAACAGTAAAAGTTCACTGTGAGAATACGGCTGAGTTATGTCGGAAATTTTCTATTCCTGAATTGAAAGACTTTTTGTTTGTAATAGGGCTGCTTCATGATGTAGGGAAATACCAGGAATCTTTTACGAAAAGGATCAATGGTGCCAATATCCGGGTAGAGCATTCTACCTGTGGAGCCTTGGCTGCCTGTGAGAATTATACAACTGGTCCTATGGCGCTGATGATGGAATATTGCATTGCAGGACATCATTCCGGGATACCGGATGGGGGATTTGCAAATGACAGCAGCGATATGCCGACGCTGCAGGGGAGGATGAAGAGACAGTTTGAGGACTATAGTGAATATAAAAGCGAACTGTTTCTGCCGGAATTAATTGTTTTTTTATTTAATAGGAAATTTCTTTCCTATTAAATAAAACGCTCCGCGGGATGCGCACTCGCGAGAAGTGGAAGTTGCCGCTAAAGCGACCGCGCTCGGCGCGAGAGTTCCGCAAGGGAACTCTTTGTTCTTGCAAAAAAATAAACGAGCAGGCTGTCAACTGGACTTACGTGACATGCACTGCTCGCTTAAGCGGTTTGATTATAACATTTGTTTTTTGGATTTGCAAGTAAAAATCCGTGGGATGATATGTAAGGTTACAGGGGCAGAACGCCTCTATTTTGTGATCGGAATACCCTTTGTAATGCGGCGGATGATTTTCCAGATTACTACAATGGGGATTCCCAGCGTGATGACAACTGTCGTCAGAAGTCCGGTACATCCTCCGATAATTACAAGCAGCATCATTCCTATATTTCCGATATCCATTTTAGACCACTCCTTTGCCTTTTCAACGATGTACAACCCTTATTTTAATTCTTGGGCCCGGCAAAGGAAAGAGATCTCGAGATTCTTTAGCAAAATTTTAACAATCCTCCTCCTTCATGCGGTATCCTACGCCTACTTCTGTGAAGATATATTCCGGCTGCGCCGGATTTTTTTCGATTTTTCGGCGAATATTAGCCATATTTACCCTGAGGATCTTGTTGTCCTCATCAGCGTATGGTCCCCACACATCATGGAGAAGAGTGGAGTAGGTAATGACCTTGCCTGAATTTTGAGCCAGGAGCGCCACTATTTTATATTCGACAGGGGTGAGATGAACTAATTCCCCGGAAATAGTAAGGCTTCTCTTGTCAAAATCGAGTACCAGGTCACGGCAGTGATAGGTATGAATATTGGCGGACGACGCAGCCAGAGGGCGGCTGCTGTGACGGAGGCTTGTCCGGATTCTTGCGAGAAGCTCGGAGGTTCCGAAGGGTTTTGTAATATAATCGTCTGCGCCGTTGTCCAGAGCCAGTACCTTTTCTTTTTCTGTTGTTCGGGCAGAGATTACAATGATCGGACAGCTTGTCCAGCTTCGGACAGAGCGGATGATGGACTGTCCGTCTATATCAGGCAGGCCAAGATCGAGCAGAATCAGATCGGGACAGTTGGAACTGATCAGCTGGAGTCCTTCTTTTCCGGTACTTGCTGTTACAGTTTTGTACCCGTGATTTTTTAACACTTTGCTCATAAAGGCCAGGATATTTTTCTCATCTTCAATAAAAAGGACGGTTATTTTTTGCTGCATCTTAATTTTCCTCCGAATTTGGTAAGGTGAATGTGAATACTGCGCCGTGTTCATGGTTTCGGGCTGTGATTTCTCCGCCATGGGCTTCTACAATTGTCCGGCATATAGAAAGTCCGATTCCCATGCCTTTGTGAATATCACTGCTGTCACCGGATGAGTAGGTACCGAGGAACAAACTGTCGATCCGGTTTTCATCAATTCCCCGCCCGAAATCTTTCACTTCAAAGGTGGTAAAGAGGTCGGATTGACTGATAGTAAGGACAGTAGGAAGATGACTGTCAGAATGAACGACTGCATTTTCAAGAAGATTGATCAATACCTGTTCAATTAGGGTTGCGTCCATGGGAATCATCAGGAAGTCATCCGGCACATGGACTTCAAAACGGGCGTCGGGAATCCTTTTCTGCAGCCTTAATACGGCTTCTGATACAACTTCTTCTACAACTTCAGGAGACTTATGTACCTTTCGGTCATTGGTCTGGATACGGGTAACGCTTAACAGATTTTCTACCATATTAAGGAGCCAGTGGGAGTCATCATTAATATTCTGGAGCAGTTCTCTTTTCTCCTGAGAAGAGAGAGAATCCTCGGCGTCCAGATAAGAAGCAGAGGCTCCGATAATCCCGGTAAGCGGTGTTCTTAGATCATGGGAGACAGCGCGGAGAAGGTTAGCTCTTAGTTTTTCACGTTCCGCTTCTTCCATTTCTTTTTCCCTTTCAGCGTTAATGGCAATCTGCTTTTTCAGTCTGCTGGTGACTGTGGTGGTCAGTAAGGTAATGACAAGCATTCCGATAAAGGTAATAGGATAACCGGTCAATGTGAAATTGAGGTCAAAATAAGGATAGGTAAAAAAATAATTGATGCAGACGACAGAAAACAGAGCGGTGAAGATACCATATCGATAACCGCTGGTGCAAAGAGAAATGATGATCAGTGCCAGTATATAGATCAGAGCAATATTGGCAGAATTTTCCGGGACAAAACGAAAGAATAAAAAGGAAAGCATTGTTGCAGGAATCAGTATAAGACATGTAATCATCCAGTTGTTGGAAAGTATCTTCTTCACCTTTTAACCTCCTTTTGCAATCGCATTGCTGTCCAAGATAAGAAAAATGTAACATACAACAAAGGAAAAGTAAAGGTTGACAGGCTATAGGAATTTCTATATAATAAGCCAAGCGATAAGGGAGTAGTTGGCGCATATAAGCGCAGTATTGTCAACATACTGATGTGAGAACATCTGGCATTACTTTAAATAATGAGACTTATCCGTGGGAGTGACCTGCGGATAGGTCTTTTTTGTGATATCGCCGAACCTTCCGGAAGGGAAAACAATAAAAGGAGACAAATATATGGGAATTGCAGAACTTTTTCTGATGGCAGTAGGATTATCAATGGATGCCTTTGCAGTAGCTGTCTGTAAGGGCCTCGCCATGAAGAAATGTACTTGGACTAAGGCGGGGGTCGTTGGATTGTATTTTGGTGTGTTCCAGGCCGGCATGCCGATGATCGGATATCTTTTGGGAATTCAGTTTAAAAATGTGATTACATCTGTTGATCACTGGATCGCATTTATTCTTTTGGGCATTATTGGAGGAGGGATGCTCAAAGAAGCATTTGAAGATGGAGAATGTAAAGAATGTGGAGAAGCGACAGAAGAAGAGGGATCGCTGGATATCAGAACCATGCTGGGACTTGCGGTAGCTACAAGTATTGATGCGCTTGCAGTAGGGGTTACTTTTGCATTTCTGCAAGTAGAGATCGTGCCGGCAGTCAGCTTCATCGGCGTAACGACCTTTCTTATTTCAGCAGCGGGAGTCAAGGTTGGAAATATCTTTGGCGGACGCTGGCAGAAAGGGGCACAGATCACAGGTGGCGTGATTTTGATTTTGCTTGGCGTGAAAATCCTCATTGAGCATTTGGGACTGATATGATACACTAAAATGACAGGTATTTGACCGATTTGCAAAAGGACGAAATAGAAAAAAGAAGAAAACAATTGAGGTGAAGCTATGAAATGGAATAAATTCCGGTTAAAGACAACGACTGCCGCAGAGGAGATCGTCAGCAGTACTTTGATGGAGTTGGGGATCCAGGGAGTAGAGATTGAGGATAAAATTCCTTTGACTCAGAAAGATAAAGAGCAGATGTTTGTGGATATCCTGCCGGAAACAGCCGAAGATGATGGGATAGCATACATTACGTTTTATCTGGAGGAGGAAGAAGATAAAGACGCTGTACTTCAGAGAGTAAGAGAAGAGCTGGATGATCTGTCGGAATTTCTGGATATCGGTGAGGCGTTCATTGAGGAATCACAGACAGAAGATGTGGACTGGGTAAATAACTGGAAACAGTATTTTCACCAGTTTACGATTGATGATGTGCTGATCATCCCATCCTGGGAGAATGTAAAGCCGGAGGATGAAAACAAAATGATCATTCATATTGATCCGGGAACAGCCTTTGGAACGGGAATGCATGAAACGACGCAGCTTTGTATCCGGCAGATCCGTAAGTATGTCACGCCGGACACAGAGATACTGGACGTGGGGTGCGGAAGCGGAATCCTGGGAATGCTGGCTTTGAAGTTCGGAGCACGGCATAGTGTGGGAACGGATCTTGATCCCTGTGCCATCGATGCCACCCATGAGAATATGGAAGTAAATGGAATTTCCAGAGATCAGTATGAGGTGATGATCGGAAATATTATTGATGATAAGGAAATCCAGGATAAGGTGGGATATGAAAAATATGATATTGTAGCAGCCAATATTCTGGCGGACGTCCTGATCCCTCTGACTCCTGTTATTCTTTCTCACTTAAAGAGCGGGGGAATCTATATCACCAGCGGAATCATAGATGACAAAGAAGAGGCAGTCAAAGAGGCTGTGGAAGCAGCCGGAATGGAAATTCTGGAAATCGGACACCAGGGAGAATGGGTCAGCGTAACAGCGAGGAAGAAATAGATGCAGCATTTTTTTGTGACACCGATGCAGGTGGAAAAGCCCTATATTTATCTGGAAGGTTCTGACGTGAACCATATGAAAAATGTACTTCGGATGAAAAAAGGGGAAAAGGTGGAAATAAGCGATGGGAACAATCGGAAATATGTGTGCGCGGTAGAATGCTATGAAGAAGGGAAGGCGGTCCTTACGATCCTTGAGGAAAAGGAGCTGGATACAGAGCTCAATGCCAGGATCTGCCTGTTCCAGGGTCTGCCAAAGGCAGACAAGATGGAGCTTGTTATCCAGAAAGCGGTAGAACTGGGAGCGGCAGAGATCATTCCTGTAATCACGAAAAGATCAGTAGTAAAGCTGGATGCCAAAAAGGGAGAAAAGAAGGTGCAGCGATGGAATGAGATCGCCAAAAGCGCCGCCAAACAGGCGGGGCGGGGAGTGATTCCCCAGGTTTCCCGGATCATGTCTTATCAGGAAGCGCTGGAATATGCCGCTGCTTTGGATGTGATCTTATTTCCCTATGAGTTGGCAGAGGGGATCGCTCATTCCAGGAAGGTGATCTCCTCGGTGAAGCAGGGACAGTCTGTGGGCGTGTTTATCGGGCCTGAAGGCGGATTTGAGAAAGAGGAGGCTGATCTTGCAGATAAAAAGGGTGCTGCGACCATTACACTCGGGCGGCGGATTTTAAGAACGGAAACAGCTGCTATTACCGTACTCTCATTGCTGATGTATCACCTGGAATCCTAGAAGCGCATAAGTTAATAGTAAAAATGAATCAATAGATCAGGAGTTGTTGGGAAATGATGGAAGTTTATCTTGATAATTCTGCCACTACCAAAGCGTATGAATGCGTGGGGGATCTTGTAAGAAAGGTCATGTGCGAGGATTATGGAAATCCTTCTTCTATGCATATGAAAGGAGTGGAGGCAGAGCATTATATAAAAGAAGCAAAGGAAATTCTGGCAAAGCTTTTAAAAGTTCAGGAAAAGGAAATTTTCTTTACTTCCGGCGGAACGGAGAGTGACAATCTTGCGCTGATCGGCGCTGCCCGTGCCAATAAGAGAAGGGGAAATCATCTGATCACTACATCCATAGAGCATCCGGCTGTCCTGAATACCATGCGTTATCTGGAAGAGGAGGAAGGCTTCCGGGTGACGTTTCTTCCGGTAGACCGGTTTGGACGGGTGACACTGTCTGACCTTCAGGAAGCTCTCTGTCCGGAAACGATCCTGGTTTCCGTTATGTATGTGAATAATGAAGTGGGTTCTGTACAGCCGGTAGATGAGGCTGCCGGGATTGTCAAGGCCTACAATAGAGAGATCGTTTTTCATGTGGATGCAGTGCAGGGATTTGGAAAATACAGGATTTATCCGAAAAGGTCCAAGATTGACCTGCTGTCCATCAGTGGGCATAAGATCCATGGGCCGAAGGGAACCGGCGTGCTCTATATTTCAGAAGGGGTGAAGATAAAACCCATTGTCTTTGGCGGGGAGCAGCAGAAAAATATCCGCTCCGGCACGGAAAACGTTCCTGGCATTGCAGGGCTTGCACTTGCGGCAAAGGAAATCTATACAGACCTTGAAGAGAAGGTGGCCCGCATGAGGGAGCTGAAAAAGCATTTTATTGAAGGTGTGACAAAGCTGGAAGATACGACAGTGCACGGTCTTTATGATGAGACCAGCGCGCCCCATATCATCAGTGTGGGATTTGCGGGAGTAAGGAGCGAGGTGCTTCTTCACGCGCTGGAAGAAAAGGGAATCTGTGTCTCTTCCGGATCAGCCTGCGCATCCAATCACCCGGCCATCAGCGGTGTGCTTAAAGGTATTGGAGCAGGAAAGGAATATCTGGATGCCACGCTGCGGTTCAGTATGTCAGAGTTTACTACAAGAGAAGAGATTGACTATACACTGGAAACACTATATAATTTAGTACCGGTGCTGCGGCGCTATACGCGAAGATAGCCGTCAGCGAAGGAGAGGGAAGAAAAATGACATTTCATACTTTTTTGATAAAATACGGAGAAATCGGAATTAAGGGAAAGAACCGCTATCTGTTTGAGGATGCGCTTGTCAGACAGATCCGCTATGCACTTCGGGAAGCGGACGGTTCTTTTAAAGTTCACAAGTCAAGAGGCAGAATTTACGTGGACTGCGAGGGAGAGTATGATGCAGATGAAGTGACATCCTGCCTGCAGAAAGTGTTCGGGATCGTCGGTATCTGTCCGGTTGTCTGTGTGGAAGACCGCGGATTTGAGCAGCTCAAGAAGGATGTAGTTGCCTATATGGACGAATTGTATCCGGATAAAAACCTTACTTTTAAAGTAGAAGCGCGAAGAAGCAGAAAGACTTATCCGGTCAATTCCATGGAGATCAACTGCCTGGTGGGAGAGGCGGTTTTGGATGCTTTTCCTGAAATACGGGTCGATGTCCATAAGCCAGATGTCCTGCTCAATATCGAAGTAAGAGAACAGATTTATATTTACTCCAGAATTATACCGGGGCCGGGAGGAATGCCAGTTGGAACAAATGGAAAAGCAATGCTCCTTCTGTCTGGAGGAATTGACAGCCCGGTGGCAGGGTACATGATTGCAAAACGGGGTGTGGCGCTGGAGGCCACTTATTTCCATGCACCTCCGTATACCAGTGAAAGGGCAAAGCAAAAAGTGGTGGATCTGGCCAGGATCGTTGCATCCTATGCGGGTCCCATTAAGCTTCATGTGGTAAACTTTACAGATATTCAGCTCTATATTTATGATCAGTGTCCCCATGAGGAACTGACCATTATTATGCGGCGTTATATGATGAAAATTGCAGAGCGTTTTGCGAAGGAAGACGGGTGCCTTGGCATGATCACAGGAGAGAGTATCGGACAGGTGGCAAGTCAGACTATGCAGAGCCTTGCGGCGACAAATGAAGTATGTACGCTTCCGGTTTATCGTCCGCTGATCGGTTTCGACAAGAGAGAGATTGTGGAAGTGTCGGAAAAGATCGGATCTTATGAGACCTCTATTCAGCCTTTTGAAGACTGCTGTACGATTTTTGTGGCAAAGCATCCTGTGACAAAGCCTAATATCAATGTAATTCACAAGTCAGAGGAAAATCTGACAGAGAAGATTGATGAGCTTGTGGAGCAGGCTGTTCGTTCTGTGGAAGTGATTGAAGTTCAGTAAAAAATACGCCGGAATGTCAGAGCATTTCGGCGTATCTGTTATTTTATGTTTGTCTATATGATATTCGGTGCAGTACCAATCGGTCTATACAAGGTATGGTTTCAGAACTTCCAGGATTTCAGCTACATCACTGTCATTGTCGGCATGAATATTCAGGTCGATTGCCTTGGACAGGTCCAGGCTGAAAATACCCATGATAGATTTGGCATCAATTACATATCTGCCGGATACTAAATCGAAATCATAGTCAAATTTTGTAATATCATTTACAAAAGATTTTACTTTGTCAATTGAGTTTAAAGAAATTTGTACTGTTTTCATTTGGAAAAACCTCCTTGATTTCTAATTCATTTTCTATAAACATCTTAAGAGGTGCATAGATAAAAGTCAAGGAACAAATTGCCAAAGAATCAGGCTGAAATTCGTTAAAGCATACAACAATTTGTATGAAGCCGTCAGGCAGAGCAGCTTACGATATCATTTATACAAAGCAATATAAGAAAAGAGAGGAAATCAATGAAAAAGGCAGCACTTCACAATTTGGGATGCAAAGTAAACGCATATGAAACAGAAGCGATGCAGGAGATTCTGGAAAAGAGCGGTTATGAGATCGTTTCCTTTCATGATAAAGCCGACGTCTATGTTATTAATACCTGTACAGTAACCAATATGGCAGACCGGAAATCCAGACAGATGATTCACCGGGCAAGAAAAATGAATCCCGATGCGGTTATTGTTGCGGCAGGCTGCTATGTGCAGGCGCGGGGAGATGAGCTGGAGGAAGGGATCGATATCGTGATCGGTAACAACAAAAAGCAGGAGCTTGCCGGAATCCTGGAACACTATTGGCAGGAGAGGGAAAAGAGAGGCAGGCAGACTGCTGTTCAAAAAGAAATTGTAGATATTGGTCATACTTCGGAGTATGAGGAGCTTCATCTGACCCATACGGGAGAACATACCCGCGCATATATCAAAGTACAGGATGGATGCAATCAGTTTTGCTCCTACTGTATTATTCCCTATGCAAGAGGAAGGGTGAGAAGCCGGAAAAGAGAAGATGTGGTTCGGGAAGTAAAAGAGCTGGCAAAAGGCGGATATAAAGAAGTCGTACTGACAGGAATCCATTTGAGCTCTTACGGAATCGATCAGGAGGACAATTTGCTGAATCTGATCCAGGCTGTGCATAAAGTAGAAGGAATACGAAGGATCCGGCTGGGTTCATTGGAACCAAGGATCATTACAGAGGAGTTTGCACGTACTCTGGCAGAACTTCCCAAGATTTGCCCCCACTTTCATCTTTCTTTGCAAAGCGGATGCGACGAAACGCTGAAAAGAATGAACCGGAGATATACCTCTGAAGAATATTATGAAAAATGTTGTCTTCTCCGAAAATATTTTCAGGATCCGGCTCTCACGACAGATGTGATCGTAGGATTCCCGGGAGAAACTGAGGAGGAGTTTGAAAAGTCCAGAGACTTTATTGATAAAGTTAATTTTTATGAGACACATATTTTCAAATATTCCCCCCGTAAAGGGACGAAGGCTGCTGCTATGGACAGGCAGGTCCCGGAGCAAGTAAAAGCAGAACGGAGCAATGCGCTGATCCAACTTAGCCGGAAGAAACAGAACGCTTATGAAGAAAAGCTGATCGGCACCAGCAGGGAAGTGCTTATAGAGGAGTCTGTGCAAAGAGAAGATGGTATTTATCAGGTCGGCTATACTCCGGAATATGTGAAAGTCGGACAAAAAACGCCAGAAAATTTGGCAAATCAGTTGATAAATGTAGAAATTGAGAACCGTTTACAAATAATTCATTGAATTTCAGATGGGAATAGAGTAGAATAAGTATGAAGTATTTTTGGAGGACGTGAATATGAGAGAATTAACAAACACTCAGTTTTTCCAGGTGGAAAGCGGCCCGCAGATTCAGGCCAAGGACATCCTAGAAATAGTGTATAAAGCGCTGAGCGAAAAGGGATATAATCCGGTTAATCAGATTGTGGGTTATATTATGTCCGGAGACCCCACTTATATTACCAGTCACAATGGAGCGAGAAGCCTGATCATGAAAGTGGAGCGTGATGAACTGGTAGAAGAGATGCTCAAGACGTATATTGCGCATCATGATTGGGAATAATTTCTATGAGAATTATGGGACTGGACTATGGTTCCAAGACTGTAGGTGTGGCTGTAAGTGATCCTATGGGTATTACAGCGCAGGCAGTGGAAACCATTTGGAGAAAGGAAGAGAACAAGCTTAGAAAAACATGTGCCCGCATTGAGGAGATTATCCGGGAATATGAGGTGGAGTCCATCGTACTGGGACTTCCCCGGCATATGAATTACGATGTGGGAGAAAGAGCGGAAAAAGCGTTGGAATTTGGTGAGATGCTCCGCCGGCGTACCGGCCTGGAGGTCGTGATGTGGGACGAGCGTCTGACTACAGTGGAAGCGGAACGGACTTTAAAAGAAAGCAAAGTTAGAAGGGAAGACCGCAAGAAGTATGTGGATCAGATTGCGGCTGTTTTTATATTGCAGGGATATCTGGATGCAAACAGACAGAGCGATAAAGGCGGCGCCGAAGATTTACAGAGCTTGTTTTGAGGTGTTAATATGATGGAAAAAATTAAATTTTGTGCAGATGGTGCGGAGGAAGTTGAATTTTACGTACTGGAGCAGACGAGAATTAACGGAACGTCCTATATTCTGGTAACCGATTCAGAAGAAGGCGATGCAGAATGCCTGATTTTGAAGGACAGATCAGAAGATAAAGATACAGACAGCATTTACGAAATTGTGGAGGATGATACAGAGCTGATGGCCGTATCCAAAGTATTTGAGGAACTGCTTGAAGATGTTGAGATTGAAAGGTAGCATACTATGTCTATAAGTCAGGGAAAATTTAAGGAAATGCTGAAAGAAAAGGGACTCAAAGTAACCAATCAAAGGTTGCTTGTGTTACAAGTGCTTGCAGAACATCATGAGCAGCACATGACTGCAGAAGACATTTTTGAACTGGTGAAGGAGGATTATCCGGAGATCGGTCTGGCAACGATCTATCGGACGGTTCAGCTTCTGCTGGAAATGCAGCTTGTAGATAGGATTATTTTGGATGATGGGTGTGTGCGGTACGAGATAGGGGATTTCTGCGACGAAAGAACAGAACCCCATCATCACCATCATCATTTGATCTGCCGTGACTGTGGGAGCGTAATGGAATTTCGGGATGACCTTCTGGAGAACCTGGAGGATCATATTGAGAAAGAAACAGGCTTCCACGTTATGGATCACGAGCTGAAATTCTATGGACAGTGCAGAAAATGTCGGGAAAAGCAAAATAACGGAAAATAAACCTATGGAGGTGTAAACTTGAAGAAAGAAAACAATGGAAAACTGCGTATCATTCCGCTTGGAGGCCTGGAGAAGATCGGAATGAATATTACTGCCTTTGAATACGAAGACAGTATTATTGTGGTGGACTGCGGTCTGGCTTTCCCGGAGGATGATATGCTCGGTATTGATCTGGTCATCCCGGATATTACTTATCTGAAGGATAATATTCAGAAAGTAAAGGGATTTGTCATTACCCATGGACACGAGGATCACATCGGAGCGCTGTCATATGTTTTAAAGGAAATGAATCTTCCCATTTATGCAACAAAACTTACAATGGGTATTATTGAAAAGAAGCTGACAGAGCATAACCTTCTGCGCAGTACACGAAGGAAGGTCGTAAGATTCGGACAGTCTATCAATCTGGGACAGTTCCGGATTGAGTTTATCAAGACAAACCACAGCATCCAGGATGCATCTGCCCTTGCCATTTATTCACCGGCAGGGATTGTAGTGCATACCGGAGACTTTAAGGTGGACTATACGCCGGTATTTGGCGATGCTATTGACCTGCAAAGATTCGGAGAGATCGGAAAGAAAGGAGTATTGGCGCTGATGTCAGACAGTACCAATGCAGAAAGACCCGGATTTACACAGTCAGAGCGCACAGTAGGTCATACTTTTGACCATCTGTTTGCAGAACACCGCAATACAAGGATTATTATTGCAACATTTGCATCTAACGTGGACCGCGTGCAGCAGATTATTAATTCGGCTTACAAATATGACAGAAAAGTTGTTGTGGAAGGCCGGAGCATGGTAAATATCATTTCTACGGCTCAGGAACTTGGTTATCTGAACGTACCGGATAAAACTCTGATCGAGATTGACCAGCTAAAGAATTATCCGCCGGAGAAGACAGTTCTGATCACCACAGGAAGCCAGGGAGAATCTATGGCCGCGTTATCCAGAATGGCAGCTGATATTCATAAGAAAGTGACGATCATGCCGGGAGATACGGTTATTTTCAGTTCCAATCCTATACCGGGGAATGAAAAGTCTGTATCAAGAGTGATCAATGAACTTTCTGAAAAAGGGGCCAACGTTATTTTCCAAGATGCCCATGTTTCCGGACATGCCTGTCAGGAAGAGTTGAAACTGATCTATTCTCTTGTGAAACCGAAATATGCGGTTCCGATCCACGGGGAATACCGTCACAGAAAGGCAAACGCTTCTCTGGCACAGTCCCTTGGAATCCCGAAAGAGAACATTTTTATGCTGCAGTCCGGCGATGTGCTGGAAGTCAGCGATAAGGAAGCAAAAGTAGTCGATAAAGTACACACAGGAGAAGTGCTGGTAGACGGTCTTGGTGTCGGCGATGTAGGAAATATTGTATTGAGAGATCGTCAGCATCTTGCAGAAGACGGAATCCTGATCGTTGTCATGACGCTGGAGCGGGGAACTAACCAGCTTCTGGCAGGACCGGATATTGTATCACGAGGCTTCGTATATGTCAGAGAATCCGAAGGTCTTATGGAAGATGCAAGAAAAGTGCTGGTGGAGGCGGTGGACAATTGCCTGCATCGGCAAAGAGGCGCTGACTGGAGCAAGATCAAGCTGGTAGTACGTGACACGATGAATGAATTTATCTGGAAACGCACGAAGAGACGCCCGATGATCCTGCCGATTATTATGGATGTTTAATACACTTTGGGACGTAACACTTTTCAAAAGTGTTACGTCCCAAATTAACGTAAGTGGTGGGTAAAACTGCAAATAACCCTGTGTAAAAATGAAATGGAGTATATGTAAAAGTGATAACGGACGAACGTTTGACAACATTTATCAACTCTCTGGAGAGCCGGGATCTGCCTATTTTGGAGGAAATTGAGCAGGAGGCTCTGGATGCGAATGTGCCGATCATCCGAAAGGAAACCCAAAGCTTTCTGAAGGTATTGCTTCAGATCCATCGGCCTATGCGTATACTGGAAGCCGGAACGGCAGTGGGATTTTCCGCGCTTTTGATGAACGCCTATGCCCCGGAGGGATGTCATATTACTACAATTGAAAATTATGAAAAGCGTATTCCGATCGCGAGGGAAAATTTCCGCCGGGCAGGAAAAGAAGAGGCAATTACCCTGGTAGAGGGGGATGCCCTGGAAGTGATGAAAGGTCTCGAGGGACCCTTTGATCTTATTTTCATGGACGCGGCAAAAGGACAGTATATTCATTATATGCCGGAGGCGATCCGGCTCTTAAGAAAAGGAGGCCTTTTGGTATCTGATAATGTGCTGCAGGATGGAGATATTCTGGAATCCCGCTTTGCGGTGGAGAGGAGAAACCGGACCATTCACAGCAGAATGAGGGAATATCTGTATGAACTGAAGCACGATGAGAGACTTCTTACTTCCATTGTTCCGCTGGGAGATGGAATTGCGCTGAGTGTAAAGCAATAGATTCAGTATAAAACAGCTGAGTATGAAACAATAATGGAAAGGATAAAGGGAGAAAATGAAGAAAAGACACCCGGAACTGCTGATCCCGGCAAGCAGCCTGGAAGTATTGAAAACAGCAGTTATTTTTGGAGCCGATGCAGTTTATATCGGCGGAGAGGCATTTGGACTGCGTGCGAAAGCAAAGAATTTTTCCCGTTCTGATATGGAAGAGGGGATAAAGTTTGCTCACGAACACGGAGTAAAAGTTTATGTGACAGCCAATATTCTGGCTCACAATGATGATCTGCCGGGAGTGAGGGAATATTTTGAAGAGTTGAAGGAAATGAAGCCCGATGCGCTGATCATTGCCGATCCGGCCATTTTCGATATTGCAGGAGAAATCTGTCCTGAAATCGAGCGGCATATCAGCACTCAGGCCAACAATACGAATTATGGAACATATAATTTCTGGTGGCGCCTGGGGGCAAAGAGGGTGGTGTCGGCGAGGGAGCTGTCTCTGGAAGAAATTAAGGAGATCCGCCGCAATATTCCGGAAGAGATGGAAATTGAAAGTTTTGTGCACGGCGCTATGTGTATTTCCTATTCCGGAAGATGTCTTCTGAGCAATTTCTTCACAGGAAGAGATGCAAACCACGGAGCCTGCACCCATCCCTGCAGATGGAAGTATTCTGTCATGGAGGAGACAAGACCTGGCGAATATATGCCGGTTTATGAAAATGAAAGAGGTACGTTTATCTTTAACTCCAAGGATCTGTGCATGATCGAGCATATCCCGGAATTGATCGACGCCGGTATAGACAGTCTGAAAATTGAAGGGCGCATGAAAACAGCCCTCTATGTAGCTACAGTGGCAAGAACATACCGCCGGGCTATTGACGACTACCAGAAAGATCCGGAGCTTTATCGGAAAAATATGCCCTGGTATCTGGAACAGATCGTAGGCTGTACATACCGGCAGTTTACCACGGGATTTTATTTTGGAAAACCGGATGAAATAAGCCAGATATATGACAACAATACTTACGCAAAAGATTATACCTATCTTGGAATCATAGGAGAAGAAAAGGACGGATTGTACCGGATCGAACAGAGAAATAAATTTTCTGTGGGGGAACAGATTGAGATCATGAAGCCGGACGGAACAAATGCAGAGGTAAAGGTGAAGAGGATTCTTGATGAAGATGGAAACGAACAGGAGAGCGCGCCTCATCCGAAGCAGGTTCTGTATGTGGATCTGGGAGAAAAAGCGGATCGGTATGATATTTTAAGAAGAAAAGAAATAGAATAAAGTGCAGGAAGCTGCGGGCAGATCAAAAATAGGCCCGCAGCTTTTCTATTGCACTCTTTTCGATTCTGGAAACGTAAGAACGAGAGATACCAAGCTGTCTGGCAATCTCCCGCTGTGTGTATTCTTCTTCGTTATATAAACCATATCTCATTTTCAGGACCAGACGTTCCCGTGGAGAGAGGACGGATTCCACTTTAGAGTACAGAAGCCGGATATCGTCTCCCAGCATAACTTTCTCATGGGCATCATCATTTTGTGATTCAATGATGTCAAAAAGCTGGATTTCATTGCCCTCCCGATCTGTTCCGATGGGTTCATAGAGAGAGATTTCTTTTGAAGATTTTTTCTTCGTTCTTAAATACATCAAAATTTCATTTTCGATACACCTTGCCGCATAAGTTCCGAGGCGTACAGATTTGTCAGGATTGAAAGTAACGACCGCTTTGATCAGCCCGATGGTGCCGATGGAGAGAAGATCTTCTGTGTCCTCATCTGCAGTCTGGTATTTGCGGACGATGTGCGCGACCAGGCGCAGGTTTCTCTCGATAAGGATGTGTTTGGCTTCCAGGTCTCCTTCCGTATATTTCTGCAGGTAGTATTGCTCTTCAGCGGCTGTTAGAGGAGAAGGAAAGGATTTCAATAGAAGCACCTCTTAGCGTAGTTAATTACAGTCTATGTGAAAACAGGCTGATTCGTGCTTTTCCATGTGCAAATATCTCTTTTGTCCAACAAAGCAGCAACATGGGAATTTGAGTTGACAAGTTTACGTAAATAATATATTATGTGGACTATAAAAGGCAACACAAATGATCAAAAAGTTCTGTTTCGATCAATTTCAATTCAGGCAGTCTGCCTGAGGAAACAATCTCACATGTCAAATGAAAAAGGAGGAATATGATGAGTGTAGGTACGGTATATTCCGCAGCTCTCCAGGGACTTGAAGTAAAATTTGTACAGGTGGAGGCAGATCTAAGCGCCGGACTCCCCATGTTTCATATGGTGGGGTATCTTGCGGCAGAGGTGAAGGAAGCCGGAGAAAGAGTAAGGACAGCTATCCGAAATTCCGGCATTACTTTTCCGCCCAAAAGAACGGTGATCAATCTGTCTCCCGGAAATATAAGAAAGAGAGGTTCTTCTTTTGACCTTGCAATCGCACTGTCTATCCTGGTGTCTCTGGGGGAAATTCCCATCTCGGTACTGGAATCTGCAGTTGTTGTAGGAGAGCTGGGGCTTGACGGTTCTATCCGTCAGGTGGCGGGAGTGCTTCCTATTGTGTGGGAAGCGAGAAAACAGGGGATGAAGATGTGCCTGATTCCTGTAGAAAACAGAGAGGAAGCAGCTTTAGTAGACGGGATCCGCATTTATGCATTCCGGACGCTCCGAGAATTGTGGGAAACACTGTCCGGCGGTATTGTGCCCCAAAAGAGTAGGAGAAGCAAAATAACTGCAGAAAGGACAGAGAAGGAATCTTCCCTGGATTTTGCAGATGTAAAAGGGCAAAAAGGTGTAAAGCGTGCAGCAGAAATTGCAGTAAGCGGCGGGCATAATCTTTTGATGATCGGACCGCCGGGAAGCGGAAAATCTATGATCGCAAGCCGCGTTTCTACCATACTTCCCCCTCTGACCGAAAAAGAGAGCATTGAGCTGACGAAAATATACAGCGTACAGGGACTTTTGCAAAATGAGTTCCCGCTTATAACAAAGCGACCTTTCCGGGAAGTGCATCATACAGTGACAAAGGCGGCGCTGATCGGAGGCGGCCAGTATCCTGTGCCTGGAGAAATCACTATGGCAGATAAGGGAGTTCTGTTCCTGGATGAGCTGACAGAGTTTGCAAGACCGGTACTTGAAGTGCTCCGTCAGCCTCTGGAAGAAAAAAGGATACGGCTGGTGAGAAAACAGGGAGTGTATATATTTCCTGCTGATTTTATGCTGGTTGCAGCAATGAACCCCTGTCCCTGCGGATACTATCCGGATTTGTCAAGGTGCAGCTGTACTTCCGGTCAGATCCAGCAGTATCTGGGGAAAATCAGCCAACCGTTGCTTAGCCGTATTGACCTTTGCATTGACTCGCCGGGACTGGATTACGGTACGCTGAAATCTTCATCAAAAGAGGAATCCTCTGCAGAGATCAGAGCCCGGGTATGTGAGGCCCGGGAACGTCAGAGGAGAAGATACAAAGAGGAGGATTTTCTTGTCAACGCCCTGATTCCGGCATCCAGGATCTCTTTATACTGCTCTTTGGGAGCGGAGGAAGAAAGAGTGATAAAAGAAGCGTTTACAAGGATTGGGCTGACGGCGCGTACTTATCACAAAACACTGAAGGTGGCAAGAACCATTGCGGATCTTGCAGGACAGGAGAAGATTGGCGTAAGACATTTAAGAGAGGCAATCGCCTATCGTATGCCGGATCAAAGATACTGGGGGAATCTGAAATGAAATATGAATACTGGTTTGCTTCGATCCGGGGACTTTCACATCAGAAAAAGAGAAGGCTGCGGGATGCAGCGGGCAGTGGGGAAGCCATATATTATATAGAAGAAAGCTTGCTGAAAAAGCAGGAATACCTGACAGAAAATGACAGAAAAACCATCGGATTTTGTCAGAAGAACAGCAAAGTGGGAGAAGAATATGAAAGATTTTTGGAGAAAAATATAAAGTTTATCCCTTACTTTGATCCGGCTTATCCGCAGAGAATGAAAGACTTGAATGACCAGCCTTATGCTTTGTTTGTCAGGGGAAATCTGCCAAAAGAAGACAGAGTGTCGGCAGCAATTGTAGGTGCCAGACAGTGCAGTGCTTATGGAGAAAGGCAGGCAATCGCTTTTGCGGAACTCCTTGCAGGGGCGGGAGTACAGATCATCAGCGGGATGGCAAGGGGGATAGATGGGGCGGCAGGAAGAGGGGCAATAAATGCAGATGGATGCACATATGCTGTATTGGGATCTGGCGTGGATGTATGCTATCCGCGGGAGAACAGGGGACTTTATGTTGATATACAAAAATCAGGAGGAATCTTATCGGAGCAGCTTCCCGGCAGTCCGCCTCTTCAGGGGAATTTCCCCAGAAGAAATCGGATCATCAGCGCTCTTTCGGAGCTTGTACTTGTCATGGAAGCAAGAGAAAAGAGCGGTTCGCTGATTACAGCAGATTTTGCATTGGAACAGGGAAAGGAGGTGTATGCGCTTCCGGGACCGGTGACAAGTCCTTTGAGCCGGGGATGCAATGCTTTGATCCGGCAGGGAGCGGGGATATTGATTTCAGCGGAAGACTTTGTGGAGGAGATGAAAACAATGGGCTATTTAAGGAAGAATTTCGCTAAAAAATCAGACAAAAATAAAAAAATGCTTGAAAGCACCGAAAATATATTGTATAGTTGTCTCGATTTGTTTCCCAAGGGAGTTCATCAGCTCATAGAAGAAACAGGATTGGAACCGTTTCAGGTTATGGAAACGCTGGTGGCTTTGGAATTAAAAGGATACATTCAGGAAATTTCGAAAAATTATTATATCCGTTCAGAATAAGAAACGCAGAAGGTATTGGAGGAAAAAAGTATGGCTCATTATCTTGTTATTGTAGAGTCTCCTGCAAAAGTAAAAACAATAAAAAAGTTTTTGGGAAGTAATTATACAGTTATGGCTTCCAACGGTCATGTGCGGGATCTCCCAAAAAGTCAGCTTGGAATCGATGTGGAGCATGATTATGAACCGAAATATATTACCATCCGCGGGAAGGGGGATATCCTTGCCAGCCTTCGCAAGGAAGTAAAAAAAGCGGATAAAGTTTATCTTGCAACCGACCCTGACCGTGAAGGGGAAGCGATTTCCTGGCATTTGTGTAAAGCATTGAAACTGGAAGATAAAAAGACATATAGGATCAGCTTTAACGAGATCACTAAAAATGCAGTAAAAGCATCCATTAAAAATGCAAGAGAGATTGATATGGATCTTGTAGACGCCCAGCAGGCCCGGCGGGCGCTGGATCGTGTCGTTGGATATAAGATCAGTCCTCTTTTGTGGGCGAAAGTAAAGAGGGGATTAAGCGCCGGACGTGTACAGTCTGTGGCTCTTCGGATCATCGCAGACCGGGAGGAAGAGATCAATGCCTTTATTCCCGAAGAATATTGGACTCTGGATGCCGTCTTAAAAGTAAAGGGTGAGAGGAAGCCTCTGACAGCTAAATTCTATGGGACTGAAAAACAAAAAATGACGATTCGTTCTGAAAGCGAGCTGAACCAGATAGTAAAAGAGCTGGAGGGAGCAGACTATCAGGTGGCAGATATCAAAAAAGGAGAGCGCTACAAAAAAGCTCCGGTGCCTTTCACTACCAGTACCATGCAGCAGGAGGCATCGAAAGTGCTGAACTTTGCTACGCAGAAAACGATGCGTATTGCACAGCAGCTTTATGAAGGAATCGATATTAAAGGAAACGGAACAGTGGGTCTTATCACTTATCTGCGTACAGACTCCACCCGTGTTTCCGATGAGGCAGAAGCCAGTGTAAGGGAGTACATCTCGGGAAATTACGGAAGTGAATTTGTCGCTTCCGGTGCAGCGGGAAAGGAAAATGGAAAGAACATACAGGATGCCCATGAGGCTATTCGTCCTACAGATGTAACAAGAACTCCGGCTGCTATGAAAGAATCTTTGAGCAGAGATCAGTTCCGCCTGTATCAGTTGATCTGGAAGAGATTTGTCGCCAGCAGGATGAAACCGGCAAAATATGAGACAACATCTGTCAGAATTGCGGCGGGAGATTACCGTTTTCAGGTTGCGGCTTCTAAGATTGTTTTTGAAGGATTCCGCACAGTTTACACAGAAGCAGATGAGGAAAAAGAAGAAACCAATGTGCTCTTGAAGGGACTGGATAAAGATTCTGTCCTGAATTGGGAAAAATTTGACACAAAACAGCATTTTACCCAGCCGCCGGCACATTATACGGAAGCTTCCCTTGTAAAGACACTGGAAGAGCTTGGAATCGGGCGCCCCAGTACTTATGCCCCCACGATTTCTACAATTATAGCCAGAAGATATGTAGCAAAGGAAAACAGGAATCTTTACCTGACGGAGATTGGAGAGGTAGTGAACAATATTATGAAGCAGTCCTTTCCGGCCATTGTAGATGTGAATTTTACGGCAAACATGGAAGGCCTTCTTGATAAAGTTGCAGAAGGAAAAGTTGCATGGAAAACAGTAATTGAAAATTTTTACCCTGATCTGGAAGAAGCGGTAAAGATTGCAGAAAAAGAGCAGGAAAGCGTCAAGATTGAAGATGAAGTCACAGATGTGATCTGTGAAGAATGCGGACGGAATATGGTGATCAAGTATGGACCTCACGGAAGATTTCTTGCCTGCCCCGGATTTCCGGAGTGCCGCAATACGAAGCCCTATCTGGAAAAGATCGGAGTGAAATGTCCCAAATGCGGGAAAGATATTGTCCTTAGAAAAACGAAAAAAGGAAGAAAATATTACGGATGTGAAGATAATCCGGATTGTGATTTTATGTCCTGGCAGAAGCCGTCAGAGCAGAAATGTTCAAAATGCGGCGGTTACATGGTAGAAAAGGGAAGTAAACTTGTCTGTATGAATGAAAAATGCGGATATGTAGAAGCAAAAAAAGCAAAAGATAATTAAGAAAATTTCGCATAATCATTGTAATTTCCAGAATTGTATGATAATATAATGTTCAAAGGATGGAGGATGCTTATGAGTGTACAATTATTAGATAAAACAAGAAAAATCAATAAATTACTGCACAACAATAACTCCAGCAAAGTAGTTTTCAATGACATCTGTGAAGTGTTGACAGAAATATTGGATTCCAATGTATTGGTAATCAGTAAAAAAGGAAAAGTTCTTGGAGCCAGCAGATGCAGTGGTGTAGGTGTGATCACGGAATTGATCAAAGGTGAAGTGGGCTGCCACATTGATGAGATGCTCAATGAGAGGCTTTTGAATATCCTGTCTACTAAGGAAAATGTAAATTTGGAAACTCTGGGATTTTCCCCGGAGGCAGCAAAAGGATATCAGGCGATCATCACTCCCATTGATATTGCCGGAGAGAGGCTTGGAACATTATTTATCTACAAACAGAATGCCGGCTATGAAATTGATGATATTATTTTAAGTGAGTATGGAACAACAGTAGTAGGCTTGGAAATGCTTCGTTCTGTAAACGAAGAAAATGCAGAGGAGACAAGAAAAGAACACATTGTACAGTCAGCCATCAGCACATTGTCCTTCTCGGAGCTGGAAGCGATCATTCATATTTTTGATGAACTGGAAGGAACAGAAGGGATTCTTGTGGCAAGCAAAATTGCAGACCGGGTGGGAATTACCAGATCAGTCATTGTAAATGCGCTCCGGAAATTTGAAAGCGCCGGAGTAATCGAATCAAGATCTTCCGGAATGAAAGGTACTTACATTAAAGTAGTGAATGATTATGTTTTCACAGAACTGGAAAAGATCAAAGAAGAAAGAAACAAATAAAAATCAGGACAGCACAAAGCAAAGGGTATCGGGGAACTGATACCCTTCTTTTGAGAAGGAGGACTTTATGTTTGAAAAATGCAGCGCAGTGCTGAAGATGACCAGTGTATTCCTGGAAGACGAACCCCTGGACAGGACAGAGTACACATGCACAGTCAGCAGGTATGATGAGGAAGGTGAACGCATATATCTGGTTATGAACGGAGAAGATATTACAAGGATATCGCTGGATGCAGAATACAGCTGTACCCTTATGGCTGAAGAGGAGCTGGTATGCCAGGGGAGAGTAAAGGAAAGATTTCTTGATAAAAATGGAAGCCAGCTTGTATTTGGCATTGAAAATGGATTTTATAAAAATAATCTAAACTAACAGAAAGTGTGTTGACAAACGAAAAGGAGAGTGCTATTTTATAACTAGAGTTTTTTAGCACTCTCTTTTTATGAGTGCTAACAAAATAGATAGCTTAAAGGAGGAACCATTCATGAAATTAGTACCATTGGGAGACAGAGTTGTATTGAAACAGTTAGTTGCTGAAGAAACAACAAAATCCGGAATTGTTCTGCCGGGACAGAATAAGGAAAAACCGCAGCAGGCAGAAGTTATCGCAGTAGGACCGGGTGGAGTTGTAGACGGCAAAGAAGTAGAAATGCATGTGAAAGAAGGACAGCAGGTTATCTATTCCAAGTATGCTGGTACAGAAGTAGAAGCTGATGAAGAAACATACATCATTGTAAGACAGAGCGATATTCTTGCAGTGATTGAATAGAGATACAAATAAGCTAAGATAGATTACAGATCATAGACATTGAAAATAGAAGAACTAGGAGGAATGTTATCATGGCAAAGGAAATCAAATACGGAGCAGATGCCAGAGCAGCTCTGGAATCAGGAGTAAATCAGCTGGCCGATACAGTCAGAGTGACACTTGGACCAAAAGGAAGAAATGTAGTCCTTGACAAATCTTTCGGAGCTCCGCTTATTACAAACGACGGTGTAACGATCGCAAAAGAAATTGAGCTTGAGGATGCTTTTGAAAACATGGGAGCGCAGCTGATCCGTGAAGTTGCATCTAAGACAAACGATGTTGCCGGAGACGGAACAACAACAGCAACTGTGCTTGCACAGGCTATGGTCCATGAAGGAATGAAGAACCTGGCAGCAGGAGCGAACCCGATCATCCTTAGAAAAGGTATGAAGAAAGCTACCGAATGTGCAGTGGAAGCAATTGCAAAGATGAGCTCCAAAATTAACGGTAAAGAGCATATCGCAAGGGTTGCCTCTATTTCCGCAGGCGATGATGAAGTGGGAACCATGGTTGCAGACGCTATGGAAAAGGTTTCCGGAGACGGTGTTATCACCATCGAAGAAAGCAAGACCATGATGACGGAACTGGATCTGGTAGAAGGTATGCAGTTTGACAGAGGATATGTTTCCGCTTATATGTGCACCGATATGGACAAAATGGAAGCAAACCTGGAAAACCCTTATATCCTCATCACCGATAAGAAGATCTCCAACATCCAGGAAATCCTTCCTCTGCTGGAGCAGGTGGTACAGAGCGGCGCCAAGCTGTTAATTATCGCTGAAGATGTTGAGGGTGAAGCCCTTACGACTCTGATTGTAAATAAACTGCGCGGTACCTTCAATGTGGTAGCTGTTAAAGCGCCCGGCTACGGCGACAGAAGAAAAGAAATGCTGCAGGATATCGCAATTCTGACAGGCGGCAAGGTAATCAGTGAAGAACTGGGACTGGATCTGAAAGAAACACAGCTTATGGATCTGGGACGTGCTAAATCCGTTAAGGTTCAGAAGGAAAATACCGTTATCGTAGACGGCGAAGGAAGCAAGGACGAAATCCAGGCAAGAATCGCTCAGATTAAAATGCAGATTGAAGAAACTACCTCTGATTTTGACAGAGAGAAACTTCAGGAAAGACTTGCCAAGCTGGCAGGCGGCGTAGCGGTTATCCGTGTTGGTGCTGCGACGGAAACAGAAATGAAGGAAGCCAAGCTTCGTATGGAAGATGCCCTGGCTGCAACAAGAGCTGCAGTGGAAGAAGGTATCATCGCAGGCGGCGGATCCGCTTATATCCACGCATGCAAGGATGTTTCCAAACTGGCTGAGGGTATGGACGGAGACGAAAAGACCGGCGCAAGAATCGTTCTGAAAGCTCTGGAAGCACCTTTGTTCCACATCGCCGCCAATGCAGGACTGGAAGGCAGTGTTATCATCAACAAGGTAAAAGAAATGGAAGTTGGCATGGGCTTCGATGCTCTGAAGGAAGAGTATGTGAACATGGTTGACGCAGGAATCCTTGATCCTGCCAAGGTTACCAGAAGCGCACTGCAGAATGCAACAAGCGTTGCATCCACGCTGCTGACTACAGAAACTGTTGTTGCAGATATTAAAGAGGATCTGCCCCCCGCACCTGCCGGAGCAGGCGGAATGGGAATGATGTAAGAAGATGTAACATCTGAGACAGATCGGAATTGTTACAGGCAGACATCAGATAATTGAAAACAGAA
>OGYY01000240.1_pt1 | contig 58542 bp, 58 predicted proteins | sample 1576671 | NCBI WGS metagenome assembly OGYY01 (sample SAMEA3541593, study PRJEB24748) | human gut metagenome | biome: human gut; feature: human-associated habitat; material: faeces | place: China | collected 2012 | reverse complement strand
ATGATAACATCGCCATGTCCATCAATCAAAAAATTCTTGATGGCACTTCCAGTATCTATTCTCGTCCATGTTACGGCTATCGCAAATCAGAAGATGGTTCCCTTCTGATTGTTCCGGAGGAAGCTGAAACTGTTCGTCTCATCTTCAACCTTTATCTGTCTGGGTATAGTATTATCGGTATTATCCACGAACTCGAATCTCGTTCCATATCTTCGCCAACAGGAAAGCCGAAATGGTGTCGACGAGCGATCGATACGCTTCTCAGCAATGAAAAATATCGCGGTGGTTCGACTGCAACCACAGTTCTCATGAGCGACGCGCCTCAAAGCAAGCAGAGAGCAAGGTATTTGTTTTCCGATCATCATGAAGCAATTATCGACGAAAAGACCTTTATTGCTGTCGCGAAAGAAAAACAACGCCGCTGTAACATTGAAGTGGATGAAAATGGAGTTCATCGCAAGAAAACCCGATACACAGCAAAAATCAGAGTTTCTGGATCTCTCAAAGAAGAATAGACTACTCGATCGTCCGGATTAGTCTAAATTCAGTCTTCATACTCGGTGACGATTGCCGGAGGCTTTTGTATAGTATAAATCAAATCGTAACACCGTGTAACGATATAAAGCGTACACAGTGTTACGATTAAAAGCGTACACGGTGTAACGATATATCAGGGGTATTCATTTTTTGACGGGGAAAACGGCGGTCGAGTAGTCTAAAAAGCGACCTGCTACGCGGAAGGGGAGAAGGGATGAAATTGGGTTTTGCCAGGAACCAAACTAATCTTGCATAACAAAGCCTGAATTGGGCTGATTTTCGGACATATAAGCCCATATTCGCATCTCCAACACCCAAAAACTGCAAAATAAAAGAACTCCGACATTGTATCAACATCGGAGTCCTTTGGTGGCGGAGAAGGAGGGATTTGAACCCTCGCTGCACTTTCGCACACTACTCCCTTAGCAGGGGAGCCCCTTCGGCCACTTGGGTACTTCTCCATAGGACCGGTTCATCTATGAAACTCTGTTTCCCGGAAAGGAAACTGGCGGAGAGAGAGGGATTCGAACCCCCGGTACCTTTCGGTATCACTGGTTTTCAAGACCAGCGCCATCAACCGCTCGGCCATCTCTCCTCAACACAACCAGCGAAAGAGATTATAGCATGTTTCGCATGGCACGTCAATCATTTTTTTCTTCTGCAAGTGCTTTTTCTTTTGCAGAGCTGCAATACAGAAGTGGAGAAGCCTTGCAGGCCAAACGTGGAAACAAAAGCGTTGTCCCGGTCGGCGCATTTCGATCGATGTACAGGCTATGCTCCGGGGATGTATCTATGCCTCGCATATTGGCCGTCATTGCCGTCGATACGTCCGGCTGCGGAAGCAAAAGGTGGGGCACAGCTGCCGTGTGGCTCCCTCCCATGACACAACGCTTCTTTTCACGCGCAGGCCTGGCACAGGAGCCTTTTCCACCAAAGCCTGTGCAATTCTGGTCCTAAGCATCCCATTCGTCAGGCCGCTGCCAGCGCTGTTCCAGCTTTCTGCAAGGTCCATATGTTCCATGAACCTGCGCGTCCATCCGCTTCCCCTTGCCAATTCAGGCTTACGCAGGTACAGTGATATCAAACGACGCCTGCATTGTGCGGCACATACCGGGAGGCAATATGCATCTTACATCTGCGAGCCTGCGTACCCAACTCATTACGCTTGTGTGCCTTGTCACGCTCATTCCCTTCGCCGTCGGCCAATGGCTCAGCTACCGGCAGACCGCAGCCGTGATCAGGGAAAACATGGACGAGCAGACACGCCTCAATCTCCAGCAGATGGAAAAGACGCTGGACGCTACCCTTGCTTCCTATGAGGACCTGCTCTACCAGATCTATACAAACGATACTGTTGTAGAGCTGGTCAACAAGCTGGCCGCCGGTGAGGATGTGGCGCTCAGCCGTAACCAGCTTCGGCGCGAAATACAGGAAAAGGTCTTTGCCAAGCCGTATCTGGGCGCTATTACAGTGCTGTTTGAGGATGGCTCCTATTCCACCTATGACAAGCTGCTGGCTTCCTCGACCAGCAGCACCTGGCTGGACGGCTGGAACAGCGAAGAGATGTACCGACAGGTGGCCTCCACCAATACCACGCATTATTTTCCTTCGGCCTATGCCATAACGCTGATGGACCAGCCTCACTATCTGTTTCATATCGCGCATCGTGTCATCGACTGGCGGTATGTGGAAAATCGCAACGCGATCATCATCCTCAGCGTTGAGGAGACGCTTCTTTCGGATATTTGCAACGAGGAATGGCGCGGAGGGGAGGCCGGAAGCGCGTATTTTTTGCTGACGGATGCAGACGACCATATCGTTTCAGGACCGTTGGCGGACATGGTCGGCCTGCTTCGAGAGGAGGCGCCTTCCCTGCTGGAGGGGGGACGCTCCGCGAGGAAGCCATCCTTCACCAGCGCACAGGATGGACGCTGCGCAGCATTCAGGACCAGAGCGTGCTCTATATGCAGCTCGGCAGTCAGGTCCGGTTCATGATTTCGGTTCTGCTCGTCTCTGGGGCCGTGCTCATCGCGGCCATCGTTATGACGGTCCGGCTACTGACGCGCTCGGTGGATACGGTTGCCGCCGCCATGCAGCGCGCAGCGCAGGGCGACCTGGCCGTGCGCATTTCTCAAAGTGCGCGCATGCCCAAGGAAACGGCGATTATCGCAGGCCGTTTCAACGCCATGATGGATGATATCAACGCCCTGATGCGCGAGGTGCGCGAGGCTTCGGAGCAGCAGCGCAATGCTGAGATCGCCATGCTCGAGGCGCAGATCAACCCCCATTTTCTCTACAATACGCTGGACACCATCAACTGGATGGCCGTTGACCAAAATGCATTCGATGTCTCCAACGCCATTGTATCCCTGGCACGGATCCTGCGCTACGGCATCGAGGGCAGCAACCGCGTGGTGACCGTGCATGAGGAAATCGCCTGGCTCAGGCAATATATCAGCCTGCAGCAGATTCGCTTGAAAAACTCCCTGGACGTGCGCATCGATGCGCCGTCGGAACTGATGGACCTGCCCATCCATAAGCTCCTGTTCCAGCCCTTTGTAGAAAATGCCATTCTGCATGGATTTGAGGGGGTTAAGCGCACGCACCGGCTGGAGATTTCCCTGGCTGCGGAGAACGGCGAATTGCAGGTGACCATCTGCGACAACGGTCGGGGCATGACCGCCGCCCAGTGCGCAGCGCTGGAAAACGGCGAGGAGGCAGAAGGCGGCAAGCATCATATCGGCGTGAAAAACGCGCTCCAGCGCATGCGCATGTACTATGGGCGGCAGGTGCACATCAAGGTGGAAAGCGCGCTGGACGAGGGCACGCGGATCATCCTGCGGCTGCCTGTGGGAAAGGAGGAGCAGGCTTGAAAATCGTCATCGTGGAGGACGAAGTGCGCATCCGGGAGGGCATTCACCGCCTCTTGACGAAAACCGACCCTTCCTTTGAGGTCGTGGGCGAGGCCGAGAACGGCCGCGAGGGCGTAGAACTGCTGCTTCGGGAGCGGCCAGACCTGGCGCTGGTGGACGTGCGCATGCCGGAGCTGGACGGCATCGGCATGCTTGAGGCCGTGCAAGCGCAGGGTTTCAAGCCCATGGTCATCGTCCTGATCGCCTATTCGGATTTCAGCTATGCGCAGCAGGCCATGAAGCTGGGCGCGCGGGAGTATCTGCTCAAGCCCATCGTGGTGGACGAGCTCATCGGCGCGGTCCGCCGTGACAAGGAAGCGCTCGCCCAACAGACGCTCGCCCGGAGCGGCATGCGCGCCCGGGGCGACGTGCTTTCCGCGGCGCTGCATGCCAACGTTCCGCTTTCTTCGGAGGCGCTGGAACAGGTGCGCCGGGCTTTCGGTTTGGGCGAAGATACGCCGCTTGCGCTGCTGATGGTCCATCCGGCGGATGACACGGGCTTTCCTGCCGCTGAAAGAATCGCTGCTTTTTCACAGACGCATCTCGGCGGCGAGTTCATGATCCTGCCGCAGGCCATGCAGGGTTGCATTGCCTGCGTCTTTACGGGCTTTGACGGGATGCTTGCCAGGACGCTTGAAAAAAAAGCTGCTCTGCTCCTGGAAAACGGATGTGCGCTTCGTGGCAGGGCTGGATTTCTGCACAGGGCTGTCCGGGCTTCGCAAAACGGCGCTCCACATGCTCTCGCTCATGGAATACGGGCTCATCCTGCCGGCGGGCAGGCTGGTTCGTCCCCAGGAGATCGCGGAGCTTGGGCTGGAAGTGCTCAGCTATCCCATTTAGACGGAGAACGCCGCTCGGGCGGCGCTGGCCAAACACGACGCGGACACCGTGCGGGCGCGCCTGCGCGACTTCGGCACCTTCTTTGAAAACGGGGTGCTGTACGCGCCGCGGGAGATCAAGGAGGCGCATGTGCGCTTTGCCCTCTCGCTTCTGGTCATCGCCCAGGAGTTGGGCCGCGTGGAGGACGGACGCCTTTCCCGCCAGGCGCTGCTGGACGACGTCATGTCCGCCGTGCACCCCTCCCAGCTCGCCAGCGTGCGCCGCCGGCTGGCCGATTTTCTCTGCGAGGATGCCGGCGAGGAGCGGGAGACGGGCCTCCTGGTCCGCCGCGCAAGGGGCCTGATGCAGACGTTCTTTTCGCAGGGGATCACGCTGGAGGAGATCGCGCGAAAGCTGGGCGTGACGCCCGAATACCTGGGCACGCAGATTCACCGGGAGACGGGGATGACCTTCGGCACGCTGATGAAGCAGCTGCGGGTGGACGAGGCGAGAAGGCTCTTTCTGACCGCCGACAAAAAGCTCTACGAGGTCGCCCGCATGGTGGGATATTCCGATGCGAAATATTTTAGCAAAGTATTCCAGAGCATCACCGGCATGCTTCCGGCAGAATACCGGCGCATGAACAAATGACCTTAGTTTTGTCCCCCTTTTTTAGAAATGCCGCATTGGGAAATGCGGACCGCCTTTGGTATCATGATGCCAACAGAAGGGAATCCCTTTCCCAATCGACCGCAAGGAGGAAGAAAGACATGAAAAAGCTGCTGGCTCTTGCGCTGACCCTCGTGATGGTGTTGTCCCTGAGCGGCGCCGCGCTTGCCGAAAAGACCGAGGTCAACATCTGGTACTACTGGGAGAACCTCAAGCATCAGGAGATTCTCAACGGCCTGATCGAGGGCTTTAACGCCTCGCAGGAGGACATCGAGGTCAAGGCCTCCTATGTGCCCTTCGCTGATTTCAAAAAGCAGCTCTCCATCGGCGCGACCGCCGATGTGCTGCCCGATATCGTCATCATCGACAGCCCCGACCATGCCAGCTATGCCGCCATGGGCATCTTCGCGGACGTGACCGGCAAGTTCGACGCCTCCACCTTCTATGAGGGCCCCATCAACAGCTGCACCCTGGACGGCGTGCTCTACGGCATCCCCTTCGGCAGCAACTGCCTGGCGCTGTACTACAACGAGGACATGCTCGCCGCCGCCGGCTGCGAGGTGCCCACCACCTGGGACGAGCTCAAGGACGTGGCCGCCAAGTGCACCGGGGACAACGTCTACGGCCTGGCCTTCTGCAGCCTGCAAAACGAGGAAGGCACCTTCAACTTCATGCCCTGGGTCTGGTCCACCGGCGCCACCTCTTTTGAAATCAACTCCGAAAACGCCATCCGCGCCCTCTACCTGGTCAAGGATCTCATCGAGGCTGGCTCCATGCCCAAGGAAGTCATCAATTGGACGCAGGGCGACGTGATGAACCAGTTCATCAGCGGCAACCTGGCCATGATGATCAACGGCCCCTGGCAGGTACCCACCATGCGCGAGCAGGCCCCCGACCTCAAGTGGAACGTGGCGCTCATCCCCGCCGACGCGCAGAATGCCTCCGCTCTGGGCGGCGAGAACTCCGCGGTGATCGCCGGCGGCAACGAGGAGGCCGCCATCGAGTTCTTAAGCTACGTGACCTCTCCTGATCTGGTCGCCTCCTACATCGACGAGTTCGGCTATATCGCCGCCCGCAGCGACGTGGCTGCCAACCAGTTCGAGGGCGACGAGCTGATGAAGAAGTTTGTCGATCAGATGGCCTATGCCCAGCCGCGCGGACCTCACGCCCGCTGGCCCGAGATCTCCGACGCCATCTCCATGGCCTTCAACGAGGTCATCATCGGCACCCAGACCCCCGAAGATGCCGCGGCCGCTGCACAGGCTGTGATTGACGGCATCATCCAGTAAGACGGCCTCCCAGCCCCGCCGGAGCACACGAGCAGCCCTCGGGTGCTCCGGCTTTTTCACCATTCAGACAAAGAGGTGCTTGTGATGAAAGCGATCCGGCGCTTTCTGCGCTATGACAATCTGGGCTGGCTGTATGTGCTGCCCGCGCTGGTGTACATGCTGGCGCTGACCGGCTGGCCCATCGTGTCCAATATCATGCTGAGCCTTCAGGACGTGACGGTGCGCACCCTCCGCCTGACGGAAAAGCCCTTCGTGGGCCTCGCCAACTATAGAACGCTTTTTGAGGGCGGGGTCCTGACATCAGCCATCTTCAACACCCTGCTCTTCACCGTCCTGTGCCTGGTCTTTCAGTTCGTGATCGGGTTTTTGCTCGCCCTGTTTTTCAACCGTTCCTTCGCTACCGCCAGGTTTGTGCGCGGGCTGCTCATGATGCCCTGGATGATCCCCATCACGGTGACGGCGCTGATCTTCAAGTTCATCTTCGGCACCGACGTGGGCATCCTCAACCAGGCGCTGGTTGGGCTTGGCCTGATCGCAAAGCCGGTGGAGTGGCTCACCCAGCCCGGCACCGCCATGGCCGCGCTGATCGTGGCGAACGTGTGGATCGGCATCCCGTTCAACATGATCCTGCTTTCCGTGGGGCTGAGCACCGTGCCCAGGGAGCTTTACGAGAGCGCCTCCATCGACGGGGCCAATGCCTGGCAGAGCTTCCGCCACATCACCCTGCCGATGATCCGCAGCAGCATCGAATCTGTGCTGATTCTGGGCTTCATCTATACCTTCAAGGTCTTTGACCTGGTGCTTGTGATGACCGGCGGCGGCCCGGTCAACGCCACACAGATGCTCTCCACCTACTCCTACAAGCAGAGCTTCACGATGTTCAAATACGGCGAGGGCGCCGCCATCGCCAACGTGCTGTTTGTGATTTTGATGATCGCGGCGGCTGTGTACCTCAAGTTTGCCTACAACGACGGAGAGGAGGACGCCAGATGAATGCTGCCACCGCCCGTCCGCTCGCGGCCCGCTCCGCCGCCAGCGTGCGAAAGGACGTGCTTTTAAGCGCCTGTTCCATTCTGCTTTTGGTCGTTCTGCTCTTTCCGCTATACTGGATTTTGGCCACCTCGCTGAAAACCGAACAGGAGATCTTCCGTATCCCCGCCACCCTCTGGCCCGAAACCCTCAGCACGGCCTCCTATGCCGCCCAGCTTGAAACCGGCGATTTCAACATGTTCCACTCCTTCGCCAACAGTTTGATGATCTCCCTTTGTGCCATGGGCATCAGCGTGCTTTTGTCCGTCCCGGCCAGCTATGGGATAGCGCGCTACCGTTTCAGCGGCAGGCGCGGCGTGGTGATGGCGTTTCTCGTCACGCAGATGCTGCCGGCCAGCGTGCTGCTCACGCCCATGTTCATCATGTTCCGCGACATGAAGATCCTCAACACCCACTTTGCGCCCATTCTGGCGGATGCGACCATCGACATCCCCTTTTCGATCCTGATCCTGAAAAACTACTTCGGCTCCATTCCCGCCGAACTGGAGGATGCGGCCAAAATCGACGGCTGCAACCGCTTCACGGCCTTCCTGCGCATCTTTTTGCCCATCGCCTTCCCGGGCGTGATCGTCTGCGGCATCTTCTCCTTCCTTTACGCCTGGGGCGATCTGGCCTACGGCATGACCTTCATCACCGAGCAGACCATGCGGCCCATCACGGCGGGCATCTTCAACTTTATGGGGCAGTACGGCACCAAATGGAGCTATCTGACGGCCTTCGCGGTAGTCACGATCATTCCCGTGGCGCTCATCTTCCTCTTTATGCAAAAATACATCATCAGTGGCCTCACCAGCGGCGCTGTGAAAGGATGACCGGTATGTTCCATGTAGATCAGCAGGGACGGCTAATTCGCCGATTTGGCGGAGAGACGCTGTGTGTGGAGGCGTGGGGCGAGAGTGCCCTGCGCGTGCGTGCCGTGCAGTACGGCTGCGCTTTGGAGGGGCGCGAGGGGGCGCTCCTTGACAGGCCCGGCGGCAAGGCGGAGATCGTCCTCCAGGGCGACACCGCCAGCATCACAAACGGCCGCATCCGCGCCGAGATCACGCGGGGCGGCAAGCTGGTATTCTTCAATCAAAAGGGAGAGCTGCTGCTTGAGGAGTTCGCCCGCAACCGTCGCGACCTGCAAAGCAAGGACTGTTCCGCGCTGGAAATCGAGGGCCGCGAGTTCAAGGGGCTGACCGGCGGCGACTACCGGCTGACAGCCCGCTTCGAGGCCAACCCCGGCGAAAAGCTCTTTGGCATGGGGCAGTACCAGCAGGACTGCCTGGACATGAAGGGCTGCACGCTGGAGCTGGCGCACCGCAACTCCCAAGCCAGCGTACCCTTTGTGGTGTCCAGCCGGGGCTACGGCTTCCTGTGGAACAACCCGGCCATCGGAGAGGTGACCTTCGGCAAGAACCTGACCGTCTGGAAGGCGTGGGCGACCAAGGGACTGGATTACTGGATCTGCGCAGGAGACACGCCCGCACAAATCCACGCTTCCTACATGCGGGCCGTGGGCACGCCGCCCGAAATGCCCGAATACGGCCTGGGCTTCTGGCAGTGCAAGCTGCGCTATCTCACGCAAGAGGAGCTGCTCCGGGTGGCGCGGGAATACAAGCGCCGCGGCCTGCCCATCGATGTGATCGTGGTGGATTTCTTCCACTGGCCGCTTCAGGGCGACTGGAAATTCGACCCGGAGTACTGGCCTGATCCCGACGCGATGATCCGGGAGCTGGAGAAGATGGGTATCGCGCTGATGGTGTCCATCTGGCCCACGGTGGACCAGAAGAGCGAAAACTACGAACCCATGTGGAACCGGGGGCTGCTGGTGCACACCGAGCGCGGGGTGAAAACCACGATGGAGTTTCTGGGAAGCTGCACCTTCTTTGACGCCACCAACCCCGAGGCGCGCGACTATGTATGGCAGACCGTCAAGCGCAACTACTACGACAAGGGCGTGAAGCTGTTCTGGCTGGACGAGGCCGAGCCGGAATACAGCGTTTATGACTTTGACAACTACCGCTACCACCTGGGCAGCAATTTGCAGGTGGGGAACCTCTTCCCGGTCCTGTATGCCAAAGCCTTCTTTGACGGCATGTGCGCCTGCGGCGCCGAGGCGGTGGTCAACCTCCTGCGCTGCGCATGGGCCGGCTCGGCGCGCTACGGTGCGCTGGTGTGGAGCGGCGACATCGCTTCCAGCTTCCACAGCCTGCGCAACCAACTTTCCGCCGGCCTAAACATGGGTATGGCGGGCATCCCCTGGTGGACGACCGATATCGGCGGCTTCCACGGCGGCAATCCGAACGATCCGGCCTTCCGCGAGCTGTTTGCCCGCTGGTTCGCGTGGGGCTGCTTCTGCCCGGTGATGCGCCTGCACGGCGACCGCGAACCGCATGACCGGCCGCCCATGAGCGATCACGGCGGCGGCATGTGCGTCTCCGGCGCGGACAACGAGGTCTGGAGCTACGGCGAGGAGGTCTATGCCATCTGCCGCAAGTACCTGTCCCTGCGCGAGCGCCTGCGCCCCTATATCCGCGGCCTGATGCAGCGCACGCACGAGACCGGTGAGCCCATCATGCGGCCGATGCTGTTCGACTTTCCGGAGGACGAGACCTGCTGGAACCTGGAGACGCAGTACATGTTCGGCCCGGACTACCTCGTCGCGCCAGTGCTGGAGGCGGGCGCGCAGGCCCGGCACATGTACCTGCCCGCGGGCCGCTGGCAAAACATCGACACCGGCGAGGAATATGCGGGCGGCCTGTGGATCGACGCACCCGCTCCGCTGGACGTGATTCCCGTGTTCAAACGGAGTTGACGGCAAACGCGCTTGCGCACAATAGACCGCGGCCTATTTCTTGGCCGACAGCCAGGGCATGCTTTCAATCGAACGAAAGCATGCCCTGGCTGTCTTTTTTGGAATGCTGTCAAATGGGACGCAGAAGCGGAAAGGTGAACCCTGTCCAGCGCCGTTATCCCTTTCCCTCTTCTGCAGCGGCAACTTCCAGCATTTCACCCGTCTGGGCATCCACCCAGACCTGATAGTTGTCCAAATACCCGCCGTCGTAGGCGCAGCAACGGAGGTTAAAGAACCAGACGGCCGGTTCTCCCTCGGCCAGCAGCTCGCATTCGACATCGAACCGGCGAAGGGAGGCGTCCGTTTCGCCGTAGCGCTCCTCTAGATGCGACTGCACAGAGGGCCAAAGCGCTTCCGGCGCAAGAAGGCTTGCCTGCTTCTCCTGATACCGGGAAGCATTGATAACGCAAAGCGAAGATGCTTCGTTGGAAAACGTGCTTTTCTTCCATAGATGCTGTAGCATGGCCGGATGAAGGCGATAGGAAACGACGCGCACGACGGGTTCCAGTTCGATTTGAAAGTACGCTCCGTCGCGCTGGGTACCCGTCACATAGGTCAGGGCGCGAATGCTGCCGGTGACCGTGCCTTCATGATTTTCCTGATCGGCCTGTGTAAACGCCTCCAGAGCGTTGGGCACCGAGGGAGCGACAGCATCCAAAAAGGCAAGGGCATAGATGCCCAGCTCGTCCCCGAAGCCCTCGTGCGGCGTCAGCCGCTGCGAAAGCGGCGGCAGGGAGTCCGTGGCCTGATAGGCGGCAAGCTGTCCGTCCGGCAGAAAGACAAAGGTGTAGCGTTTTCCGCTCCCGACGGTGGCAAGCACGCTATAGCCACCCGCGGAAGAAACAACCTCCCAGCGCGCGCCGTCCACATCGGTCTGCAAATAGAGGCAGCGGGCCAGGGCCTGCGCGTATGCGACCAGGGATTCGTCCGTGGGGGAGGCGGGCCAGACCGGCAGCACGATATCTGTAGGAACCGTGCAGGCGGGAAGGCGCGCGGGGTCGTAGTCGTCATAAGCGGGCTGGGCAAATGCGCATCCGGCGGCCAAGGCGAGGCTGGCCGCAAGGCACAGGCAAACCAATCGCATATTCGTCCTCCTTTCATGATGGAGAAATGGAAGTCTCTGTCTATTCAAACGACGGTATCATCCCTTTTTTTCCCGGCGGTGCAAAAGAATGTCCATGTTTCCATACCGGCAGCCTGCATGTCAGGTGCCGCAACATCCGGCTGTCAATGCAGGAAACGCGACAACCGGGCCTTTTTGTACTTCTTTTTGCGGGGGAGGCAGGGCAACGCGTCAACCGCAAAGAAAATTTTCCAAAGCGCTGACGATTTCCTGTTCTGAACCGTCTAAAGGGTGTAACGTTACGAAGGGGGTGGCGGAATGGACAAAGACTTCTTTGTGGAGGAGCTGGAGGCGCACCATGCGATGCTCTACCGCGTGGCGTATACCATTTTGCAAAATGACGAGGCCTGCCGCGACGCGTTGCAGGACACGGCGCTTCGCGCGTGGGAAAAGCGCCGTACCCTGCGCGATGAGCGCTGCTTCCGCACCTGGGTGACACGCATCCTCATCAACGCCTGCTATGACACCCATCGCAGGTACCGGCGCGTCGTCTTTATGGAAGCGGTTCCGGAGCAGTCCGTGCCGCCGCAGGACCCGAGCCTGGCCATGGCGCTTGAGCAACTGCCCCAGCGGCTACGCCTGCCGCTGGTGATGCACTACGCCGAGGGCATGAGCTATGCTGAGATCGCCCAAGCGCTTCGACTTCCCCAATCTACCATCCGAAGCCGGCTTCATAAAGGACGGGAAGAACTAAGAAAGGAGCTGGAGGCAGAATGAAACGCGATTTGGAACATCTGGATCTGAAGCGGGCCTTTCGCCCCGTGCCCGAGGCCTGCCACCGCGCGCTGATGGACGCCGCCCGCTCCGTCAGGGAGGAACAGCCTGTGAAACGTATCTCTTACCGGGCCGCGCTGATCGCGGCCGTCATCCTGATCGCGGCCATGGCGGTGGCCTATGCCGCCGTAAGGCTCGGCTGGATTGAGTATTTCAATCAGCAGTACGGCATTGCCATGCCCCAGGCGGCACAGGAGGCGCTTGAGGCCAGCCAGCCCAAGACCTATCAGGTGGGCCCCATGACCTTTACCTATCAACAGCTGCTCACGGATCAGCGCATCGTGCTCAGCTCCGCGCATGTCGGCCTCACCGGCGGCGGAGAGGCGCTCTATGCCAGCGATACCGACGTCTATGACTCCGTCAGCGCCCTCACCGATACCATCGCCAACCGCTACTCCCTCTCCAACTACGAGGAGACATGGCTGGAGGCGGCGCAGGAGCTGGATCTGCCCCTCTACGGCGTTCGCGCGCTGGTGGAACTGCCCCCGGAAAACGACCTGGGATCCGCCATGGAGGACGCCCTGTGGAACGAGGACGGCACGATCGTCTACTTCAACATGCCCATGCTGGCGCCGGGAAGCATGGGCGACGGTCTGAACGCCACGCTGTATATGGCCGTTACGCAGTTTGACCCAGCCACGGGCGAAGCGCTGGAAAAGTGGGAAACGCGGGAAGAGGCGTCCTTGCCCATGGCTCCGCTGCTGGAGGAAAAAACCTACCTGCCGCAGGAGGACGCCGCGTTTGATGGCCTGACGCTGGAAAGCGTGCGTGGCGAGCGGTATGCGACCGGCGTGTACCTTTGCGCCACCTTCACCGCCCCCGATGGAATGACCAAGGAAAAGGCGATGGACGTGCTGCATACCCTGGGCATCTGCGACGCGGACGGCGCGCCGTTGCCGATGGGGTTGAGCCTGTCCATCTGGCCTGACGCGGAGGCGCTGCCCGTGGCGACGCTGGAGGTACCCGCCTCGCTGGAGGCGCTGCCCGATGAAGTGACGGTCGTGGGCGGTGAGGCTATCGTGCATCTGAAGTAACCTGTTTACGCCGGGCAGCCCCGTCCGTCCGGCATTTTGTATCCATTTTGTCGGGAAAGGAGAATTCTGCACAATGAAACGAATCGCCGCGCTTGTGCTGGCGATGGCCCTGCTGGTGACTCAGTCCGCGCCCGCCTGCGCTGCGGTGCGCCCCCTGCGCTTTCTGGTCAACGACAACGGGGAGGTATCGGCCTGGCTCAAGGAGCATGCGCCCGAAATTCCTCATAAAAACCTGCATTTTGACTATGCGTATTCTCCTGGTGAATACGACAGCCTTACCGACCGCCTGCTGGACGAGCTGCAAAGCGGGGACGGCCCCGACCTGTACCTGTTGGACAGCAACGCCTACGACCTGGCCAGGGTGCTGGAAAGCGGCCTTCTGGAGGACTTGAGCGGCGAGGCGGAGATCCGGCATGCCGTTTCCGAGTTGTACGAGCCGTTTCAGCGTCTGGTGAGCGGCGGGGATGGATGCATTTACGGCATGTTCGAAAGCGCCCATGGAGACCCGACGCTGATCGATCCCGCCGCGTGGGAGGCGGCAGGGCTGGACATGGCGGACGCACCCCGGAGCTATGAGGAACTGTTGGACTTCGCCCAGCGGTGGATGGAGCGGGTGGCGGCCGGAAGCGTGGGAAACGTACGGCTGAACACGATCCGCTTTGCCGGCTACCCAAGGGACGAGCGGCGCTATACCCTCTGGCTGACGGGCCTTTTGTGGCGCTGCTGGACCATGCGGCAGCAGGCGGCAGGGGAGGCCTTTCGCTTCAACACGCCGGAGTTTATCGCCCTGGCCGACCGCGCCCGCGAGCTGGGCCGCGCGCTGGTCAAAACGGAAAAGAAGCCCGGCACCGCCTCGCTTTCGCTCTACATCAACGGCGGCAATGTCCCCTACGGCCCCCAGGACCTGTATACCAATGCCTTTCCCATGCGGCTTACGGCGGACGAGCCTGCGCGCATCAGGGGCTACGGCTATTTGTACGTCGTGCGAAAGGGAAGCCCCTATGCGCAGGTTTGCCGGGAGTTGATCGCTGCCATGACCTGCCCCGCCGATGGCGAGCCCCGCAGCTGCATGCTGTTTCGGGAGGTCGAGGAAAGCCAGTATGGCACGCCCGACTTTTCCTCTTACCCGCCTGGCTATCTTCTGACCCGCGAGTGGCAGGACGCATATCGTCCCGAATGGCTGTTTTTTGACGTGGAGCCGTTTTTCCAGGCCCGTCAGGTGCAGCGATCCGAAGGGGCCATGTACAGGTTTGCCGGAGGTGAGCTGACGGCGGAGGCGTTTGCCGCCATGCTGGATGAGATCTGCCGGGGGAAATGAGGGGGCGTACCCAGAATGAAACGGAAAAAAGGAGTGTGTTATATGATGAAACGCATCTTTGCTTTGATGCTGGTCCTGTGCGCGGTCATGCCGCTGTTCCCATCCGCCTGCGCCGAAACGGCCCCCTTCCGTTTTGTGACCAACGCCATCAACCTGGTAGAGGACTGGCTTGAGGAACATCATCCGGACATCGCGTATGAAAACCTTTATAATACAGCTGAATCATGGAGAACGGATGGAGCGCATACCGAGCGGGTGCTCGAGGCCCTGCAAAGCGCGGACGGCCCAGACCTGCTGATGCTGGAAAGTACCCTCTGCGATTTTGGCAAAGTGCTCAAAAGCGGCCTTGTGGAGGATGTAAGCGCCAACGAAGACATTTGCGCCGCCCTTTCGCAGATGTACGAACCGTTTCAGGTATTCGTGACCGGCGAGGACGGCGGCATCTATGGCGTGCTGTATGGCGTGTACGGTTTCGGTATGCATCTCATTCCCTCGGCATGGAAGGCGGCGGGACTGGACACCGCCGACGCGCCTCAAAGCTACGAGGAATTGCTGGACTTCGCCGGTCGGTGGGCTGAAAGGGTGGAGGCAGGCGAGGCGGGCAACATCCGCCTGAACGCGCTCCGCTCCTGCGGCTATCTGATGGATGACCAGCGCTACACCCTCTGGTTGACGGATCTGCTGCTGGATAGCTGGATCATGCGCCATCAGGCGGCAGGAGAAGCGCTGGTTTTCAACACGCCGGAATTTATCGCGCTGGCCGAACGTGCCCGCGAAACGGGTCGGGCACTGGCCGAAGCGGAAGAGAAGCCCGCAGCGGATTCGCTTTCGCTCTACGATGAGCTTTTCAACGGCGGCACCGGCTACGGCGGCCCGGAGGACCTGTATACCAACGCCTTTCCCATGCGCCTGACCGCGGACGAGTCCGCCCGCATCAAAGCCTATGGCTTTCTGTTCGTCGTGCGCAAGGAAAGCCCTTATGCGGACATCGCCATGGGATTTATCGCCAGCCAGACGCACAAGACCGGCGAGGGGCGCCGCAACAGCAGGCTGTACAAGGATATTCCCGATGGTCAGTACACCCCGCCCGAGGGCATGGACGGCTATGTGCTCACCCGTGAATGGCAGGAGCATTACCGGCCCGAATGGCTGTATTTTTGCACCAATCCCATCCATACGACCGACGCTTATTCGAAACAGGAGAAGCTGCGCTCGCAGTTCGCGCTGGGTGAGCTGACGGCGGAGGCGTTTGCCGCCGGGCTGGATGAGATTTGTGCGGCCCAGTAAGTAAGAAGAGGCACTTCCGAAGCCCGGGGAATGTTCCCGGCGCATCAGGGGCGGGGAGGACAAAACCTCCCCGCCCGCTTGCTTTGTATGCCCGTCAGAAGCCAAGCAGACTGCCGGCGCCCGCGGTCAGCGCGCAGAGCGCCGCTCCTGCGAGCGTTGGCAGAAGCACCGCGACGGCCGTCCATTTCAGGCTGCGCGTCTCCTTGTACACCGTCAGGGTGGTGGTCGAGCAGGGCCAGTGGAACAGGGAAAACAGCGCCACGCACGCGGCGGTTTTCAGCGTCCATCCATTGGCTACCAACAATGCCCGCAGGCTATCCAGCCCCTGCGTCTCCACCAGCGTGCCCTGGCACAGGTAGGTCATCAGCATGATGGGAAGCACGATCTCGTTGGCGGGAAAGCCCAGGATGAAAGCCAGCAGAATCACGCCGTCCATGCCCAGAAAACGGCCGGCGGGCTCCAGCGCATCCGCCAGCAGGCGCAGGACCTGCGTATCGCCCACGCGCAGGTTGGCCAGCAGCCAGATCACAAGGCCGGCAGGAGCGGCCACCGTGACCGCGCGGCCCAGCACGAACAGCGTGCGGTCCAGCACGGAACGGATGAGCACCTGGCCTACCTTGGGACGGCGGAAGGGCGGGAGTTCCAGCGCGAAGGCAGACGGCATCCCCTTGAGGAGCGTGGCGGACAAGAGCCGGGAGCAGCCCAGCGTAACGCCTACGCACAGCACGATGAACATTAGCAGAATTGCCGCGCCTGCCAGCGAAACCGCCGGCCCCTGCACGAACACAAAAAACATGGAAATCAGGGCGATGAGCGTGGGGAAGCGGCCGTTGCAGGGCATCAAGGCATTGGTCAAAATGGCGATCAGCCTTTCGCGCGGGCTTTGGATGATGCGGCAGCCCATCACGCCCACGGCGTTGCAGCCCAGGCCCATGCACATGCACAGCGCCTGTTTGCCGCAGGCGTGGCAGCGCTGGAAGCAGCGGTCCAGATTGAACGCAACGCGAGGCAGAAAGCCCAGGTCCTCCAGCAGGGTAAAGAGCGGGAAGAAAATCGCCATGGGCGGCAGCATCACCGAGATCACCCAGCTGGTCACGCGGTATACGCCCGATACGAGCAGCTCTACCAGCCATGCGGGCGCGCCAAGTCCCGTGAGAAAGGCGGCCAGCTTCGGCTCAAATCCGCCAAGCGTTTCGCTCAGCCACGCGGACGGAACATTCGCACCCGACAGGGTCAGGTACAGCACCAACCCCAGCAGCGCCAGCATGAGCGGGATGCCGAAAAGCCTGCTGGCCAGCAGCCGGTCGATGCGGAGCTGCCGGCGGTCCGCGGCCGATTGCGCCGGGCGGCTGACCACGCGGCGGCACAGTTCGCCCGCCGCGCGGTATCCTTCGGAAATGACCGCGCCCACCAGCCGTTCCTTGAAGAAGCCGGCGCGCTCCAGCGTGCTTTTCTGCGCCTGTACCACTTGTCTGAGCGCATCCCGCTCCGCCTCCGCCGCCTCGGACAGAAGGTGCGACAGAAAGCCGTCGTCCCCTGCCAGGGCGCGAAGGGCGGCAAAGCGGGCTGTCCCGGCCGACGCAATGGCGGGAACAGCCTTTTTGATCTGCGCCTCAATCACATCCCGCGCCTGCTCCACCTCTCCGGGATAGCGGAGGAGAGAGGGAGATGCGGAGGACCTGCCCTGCGCCGCCTCTTCCACGCGGCGCTTCAGCTCGTTCAGCCCCTGCCGGTTCCGGGCGCTGATGCCCACTGCCGGCAGTCCCAGCAGCTGCTCCAGAAGGGCGGCGTTTACCTCCATCCCCCTTGCGCGTGCCTCATCCATCATGTTGATGCAGAGTACCATGCGCGGGCAAGCCTCCGCTGCCTGCAAGGCCAGGTTCAGGTTGCGTTCCAGGCAGGTGGCGTCGCATACCACGATCACCGCGTCCTGCGCTTCAAAGGTCAGGCAGTCGCTTGCGACCATTTCCTCCGGCGAACCGCTGAGCAGCGAATAGGCGCCCGGCAGGTCCGTGAGCGTCCAGTCCGCCTCCGCTCCGCGCACTTGGCCGCGCGCGGTGTCCACCGTTTTTCCGGCCCAGTTGCCCGTGTGCTGCCGAAGCCCGGTGAGGGCGTTGAACACTGTGCTCTTGCCCACGTTCGGGTTGCCGCACAGTGCGATGCGCAGGGCGCTCATCTTGCGCCTCCGTCCGCACGGCACAAAACGGTGCGCGCATCGCAGCCGCGAAGCGCCACCACCGTGTCCCGGATGCGGTAGGCTCTGGGATCTCCGAAAGCGGAAGAAAACAGGCAGGTAACGCGGCTGTTTTCGGTAAATCCCAAATCGCACAGGCGGGACTGCATCGCTCCTGTGCCGGTCAGCTGCGCAACGCAGGCGCTTTCGCCGCTTGCCAGCCTATCCAATGTAAAGGCTTGTTCCATCAGGATCGCACCACCTTGCTATCTACGTTCGGGGACGGAGGGGGGCTGCCTTCTCGCCCTGTTTTCAGGGTATGACGGCCCTGCCAAAGCGTGCGATGCTTGCCATTTCGCGCAAGGCATGGTACCATACGGTTGGGCGGCGCGCCCGAAACGAGCATGGATTTACCTGCAATCGCCGCGCCGCGAAGCGCGTTTTATGCGCGGAACCGTTCGCCTTGGTTTGAAAAAGGAGGCCGCTTGATCATGCTTTGCAAACGACGGTCCATTCGCCGCTGCCTGGCCCTGCTGCTCATGCTCGCGCTGCCGCTGTGCGCGGCGCAGGCGCAGGATATGACGCTGCCCTCCGCGGGTGCGCGCGACCAAACGGTGCGCGTCTATTTGAGCCGCCTGAACCTGACCGACCGCATGGACCTGACGCTGGTTTCCGCCTACAGCGTGCATACGCAGGCGGGCGCACAGCTGCATTTCCAGGCGGGAAGCGAGGTGGCCGTGCTGCTGAGGGACGGCGCGCTGTACCTGTATTACGAGGGCATGAGCCAGCTGGCGGGCCAGAGCGTCACGCTCCTGCGCGACGCCGTGGAAGGGGAGAGCGGCTTCCGCCTGACCAACTATCCCGCGCTCTACGCAGGCGATTTGCAGATCGACGTGGTGGATGGCAAGGTCCGTCCCATATTGAGCGTGCATGTGGAGGATTACCTGCTGGGCGTGGTGCCCTACGAAATGAGCGATTCCTTCCCGCTGGAGGCGCTCAAGGCCCAGGCTGTCGCGGCCCGGACCTACGCCCTGCGCAGCCAGGACCCCTCCCAGCCCTATGACCTGGTGGACACCACCAACGACCAGGTCTACCGCGGCTATCTCCCCGGCAACGATCAAACCGAGCGCGCCATCCAGGAAACCCGCGGCGTATGCGGCTTTTACCGCGACCAGCTGGCCCAGTGTTATTATTCGGCCAGCAACGGCGGACAGACCGAGCTGGTGGAAACCGTATGGCCGACGGAGGAGGACTTCGGCTACTACGCCTTTGGCGACGATCCCTATGACGTGGAGAATCCCGACAGCGTGGTCCGCACCTTTGAAATGAAAAAGACCTATGGCGAGGAGGAAACGGCGCCTTACGCCCTGCGCAATTTGCTGGCTACGCAGCTCTTCGACCAACTGACGGCCCTCGGCTACGACCCCGCGCCGGAGAGCGTGCGGGTGGACGGGGTAAGCGCGGTGAGCGTGTCCGGCGCGGCGAGCGAGGATAACAAATATATGACCCGCCTCACCCTGACCGTGTCCATCAGCGGACGTACCCGCAAAAACGCGCCTGCGCCCGTCGTGGATCTCAACGCCGAGGAGGTCAGCCTCTTCGAGGTGGTGGATGAAACGCCCAGCCCCACGCCCACCGTGCAGACGACGGGTTTCATGCCCGTGGTCACCGTCACGCCCAGCCCCACGCCCACACCGGTCTACGGGCCTTTTACCCCCATCGAGGAACCCTTCACGCTGGAGCTGGACATCTTCCCCACGGCGGAACAGGCGCTGGGGTTGGATATTACCGCCCATTACGACAACGAGCTTTGGAGCGTTAGAGAAACCGACGACGCCTATATTGTTGAGGCGCGGCGCTTTGGCCATGGCGTGGGCATGAGCCAGCGCGGCGCGCAGTGGATGGCCGCCGAGTATGGCAAAACGTATCAGGAAATTATCGCGTTTTACTATCCCGGGCTGACGCTGATGCGCTATGAGGACCAGCCCGCCCAGATGACGCAGCCGGAGGCGGCGTTGGCCGCCACCCCCGGTCCCGCGCCTACGCCCACCCCGCGTCCCACGCTCATGCCCATGACCTTGACGCCGCAGGAGGGACAATGGCTGGCCACCGTCACCGAAATCGACGACGACAGCTCGCTCAATCTGCGCAAAACGCCGGACCTGGGCGGCGAGATCCTCATGCGCCTCTACAAGGGGCAGCAGCTGCTGGTGCTGGAACGCTGCCCGCAGGAGGGATGGGTGAAAGTGCGTACCGACGTGGCCGAAGGCTACGTGGTGGAGGACTACCTGACCGCCGAAGCCCCATAAATCGGGTTTTACAAGTATGCGGGGGGAAATGGGCGGCTTTCTCTGGCCTTTTTGCGAAATTTGTCGTATACTGATACCGGCCATTCATACGCAAGACGGAATGCGCCAGAGGAGGAAAGCGCATGTGGAGCCCCGTTGCCCCCAACGCTCATCAGGGTCCTGCCGCCGTGCCGGGCGCAAGACGCCGCCGGCATGGGCGCGTGGCGCGCTTCTTTCGCGGCTATCTGATGATGGTGGGCGCGCTGACGACGCTGTACGTGCTTTTGCAGCTGGCGGTGCGTCTGCTGGTGGAAATCGGCAGATGGATGCCCTGACGGAGGAAATCAGTTGATCAGATTTTTCAAACGGCTGATCGGTTTTGCCGTGTGCATCGTAGTTGCGCTGGCGTTGGTGCGTTTCGGACCCACGCTGTGGCAGCGTGTGTTCGTAGTGGATACGCAATGGATCAGCGAGCGCTTTTCCGAAACGCTGCGCGAAAAAAACGAGCTGGTTGTCTATGAGGTCGAGGTCACCGGACAGGAAACCGTATCACAGGATGCCTGGCTTTTGGGCACCGTGCAGAAGGTGGAAATGCCCTATACCTTCCAGATGAGCTTCACCGTGAATTTGAGCCAGGCGGTGGTTTCCGCGCTCGACGGCGCGGTGGAGGTGCGCCTGCCCATGCCGTCGCCCGCTTACCCCAAGCTTACGGTCAACGAGGACAAGGTGAAAAAGTCCGACTGGCTTTATCCTCTCACGCCGGAGCGCTACGCACAGATCAAGCAGGAGACGGAAGAACGCCTGTTTACCGAATACAGCCAGAATGAGCAATACCAGGCCGGGGCATGGGACGTGGCGGTGCATAACCTGCAATCGCTGTTCCAATCCGTGCTCGAGCAGAGCGGCGGGGGAGGCGGCTGCGAGATTATCGTGGTCCGGGAGGACAGCCTTGGGCCGGAGGCAGCGGAGCTGGCCGCCGTATAGCGCCTCGGCCCGTGCAGCAGGGCAGCGGCAGAGACGACTTGCCGCTGCCTCTGTTTTCGCAAACATTTCCCAGTTATTCCATACATATTTACAAAGTATGAAAAAAGCGTTACAATAAAGGGCGAATCCCTTGATCAAAATGGACCGGAGGTGCCGTAAGTGCCCACTTTGACCCAGCTCTCGTCCAACCTGACGGAAATTGTCATTTATGCAGCCATCGCGCTGGTCACCCTGACAGGACTGTGCAAGTGCATCTATCCGCTTCTGCGCAACGCGGCGCTTCTCAACCGCGCAGTGATCAAGCTGGAGAAGAGCACCGCCGCAGGGGAGCGGCCCATCTGGCGAGAGGCGCGTTTCTTGGGCAGGTCGCTGCGCAACGAGTGGCAGCAGTTCCTGCTCAACGCCGGACAGCTGGACATGCGCGGGATTCCCTGCGATACGCGTGAATACATCAACGAGGAAACCGTCGTCGAAAAGCCCGGCCACGCCCAGCTGGCAGAGCTGATTCCCGGACTGCTGACCTCCTTGGGTATCCTGGGTACGTTTATCGGGTTGATGCAGGGGCTCACCAGCGTGGATTTCAGCAACGCCGAGGGCACCATCCAGAGCATCCCCCAGCTGCTCAGCGGCATGCGCTTTGCCTTTGCCACCTCGGTAGCGGGCATTTCCTGCTCACTGCTGTTCAATATGTTCAACCGCATGTCCGCCGGCCGCGCGGTGCGCGCGCTGGACAATTTTGAGGACGCCTTCTATGAGTTGGCCATGCCCCGCCCGCTTCAGCCCGACGTGCAGCTGATGTGCCAGAAGCAGGACGAGGAGGTGCGCATGGCCCGCCTGGCCGAAAATGTGGGCAACCACGTGGCGGCTTCGCTGGAAATGGCCATCGGCCGCGCCATGGCGCCGCTCACGCAGTCGCTGGACACCTTCATCAAGTGCGCCACACGTGAGCAGGTGGACGGCGTCAGGCGCATCGTGGGGCAGTTTGTGCAGCAGATGAACACGTCTCTCAGCGGTCAGATGACCGCGCTGGGCGACACGATGAACGCGGTCAATCAGGGACAGATGCAAACCCAGAAGAATTTGCAGACCACGCTGGACGCCGCGCGCGCCATGGCCGCCGACGCGCAGGCCATCCGCGAAGCCAGCGCGGAGATCGCCCGGCAGATGGAGGCCTTCGCCCAGGAGATGCAAAAGGCGCGCGACAGCCGCGCCGAGGCGCTGGGAAGTGCGGAAAGCGCGGGACAGGCCTTGGCCGACCAGCTGGATGCGCTGATGGAATCTCTGCGCCGTATGCAGGTGGCGGCGGACTTGCTGACGGATGAAATGGAAGTGCTTCCCTCCGAGGATGCGCAGGCTCCGGCGGCGGAGCTGTAAGGAGAGTGGCAGATGGCACGCAGACGATATATCCGGCGCGGCGCGAGCAAGGCGGACGGCGGCGCGTCCTGGATCAGCTACTCGGATATGATGGCGGCGCTGCTGTTGGTATTTGTGCTGGTTTTGTGCTACAGCGTGTATCAATATTTTCTGATGCTGGAAACCAAGACCGCCGAGCTGGACGAGCAGAGCGCGCTTTTGACCCAGCAGCAGGCTACGCTGGATGAGCAGCGCGAGGAGCTTACAGCCCATCAGGCCGCTCTGACCGACAAGCAGAATGAATTGACGGCCGCCCTGACGCAGCTGGATGAGAAGGAGAGCCTGCTCAACGACCAGAGCCTGACGCTGGAGGAGCAGGAAAAGATCATTTTGGCTGCCCAGACTGCCTTGAGCCAAAAGGAAGAGGAACTGAACGCCGCCAATCAGGAGCTGACCAACAAGCAGCAGGAGCTGGCCGACGCCACCATCCTGCTGGGTCAGCAGCAGGACACGCTCAACGCCCAGCAGCAAAAGCTCGACGACCTGGTGGGCGTGCGCACGGAGATCGTGCGGGACCTGACCGCAGCGCTTAGCCAGGCAGACCTCAAGGCCACCGTGGACGGCAACACCGGCGATATCATGCTGGAAAGCGCCGTGTTTTTCGACGTGGCCAAGAGCAATATCAAGGACAGCGGACGCGCGCTGCTGGACGAGTTCATCCCGGTGTATCTGGGGGTGCTGCTGCGCCCTGAATACGTGGACTACCTTGGGGAAATCATCATTGAGGGACATACCGACACCCAGGGCACCTATCTGGTCAATCTGGAGCTATCCCAGGAGCGCGCCCTCAGCGTGGCCACCTACTGCCTGCAGATGGCCAGCCTAAGCGAGGAGCAGCTGGAAAAACTGCGCGAGATTCTCACCGCCAAGGGACGCAGCTATTCCGACCCCATCTACAACGAGGACGGCTCCATCAACATGGATGCCTCGCGCCGCGTGGAATTCAAATTCCGCATGAAGGATTCGGAAATGATCGACGAGATCCGCAGCATTCTGGGCTCTGACACCAATCAATGAGGAAGGACGGTGCAGCCATGCGCGGCCTGAAAATTGCGGCCATCGCCTCGGTATCGCTGCTGCTGGTGATGGTGCTGCTGGTAGGATATCTGTTTTTGACGGCAGAGGTGCGCGTGACCGACGTGGCGGTTCAAGGCGTATCCGCCGCGGAGGACCCGGCGGCCTTTGAGACGCTGAAAAACGCGGTGCTGGAGGAAACCTTCCAGGGCACCCTCTACCAAAAGCCGCTGACATGGGAGGATGCCTCCGAATATGTGTATCTGACCTACACGCTGCGCATCCGCAACGACTGCCTGGTACCGATCGATATGATTGAAGCCCAGGTGGTGCCGCAGGCGACCGATATCCTGCAGACGGCGGATTTGAGCGTAAAGTCCCTCGGCGCCAAAAGCGAAGGGGATCTGACCGTACAGATTCTGGCGCCCAAGGATACGCATCCCGTGCGGGAGCTGATCGTGACCTATTACGTGTGGGGCGTCAGCTTCAACCTGAAAACCACCTACGGCATGTAAAGCCAACCGCCCCGCAGCTCTGTGAAAAGCTGCGGGGCGGTTCTTTGATTGGAGCCGTCAGCCGATGGTGCCGACGAACTGGTAGTCCTTGTCAAACCGGGCGAAGATCGCCGGTGCACCCAGCTCGATTTCGCCCACTTCATCGTTCAGGATGGACTGGGCGGGCGTCCGGGTGGTCATGAGGGCCGCGTCTTCGGGGGAAGCGCGAAAGCGGATCAGGTTTTGGAAGGCGCGGAGCATGGTCAGCGTGCTGCCGGCCAAGGTGCCGTCCGCCAGACGGGCCGCACCGTCCTTGACGAACACGTCCTGGCCGCCCAGCTGGTACTTGCCGTCGGGCATGCCGGCGGCCTCCATCGCGTCGGTGATGGCCACGGTGTGCTCCTTGCCCTTGCAGCGCATCAGCAGGCGCACCACATCGGGATGCAGGTGGATGCCGTCGCTGATGACCTCGCAGTTGAGACGGTCGTCCACCATCGCCGCGCCGGGCACGCCGGGCGCGCGGTGGTTGAGGGGCGTCTGCGCGTTGAAGGTATGGGTCACATGCGTTGCGCCATGATCGGCGGCCGCATGCACGGTTTCCGCGTCCGCGCTGGTGTGCCCGATGCTGACGGTGATGCCGCTATCCGTCAGGCGGCGGATGAAGTCCAGCGCGCCCTCCTTTTCGGGCGCCATGGTGATCATCCGCACAATGCCGGCATAGGGGCCCGTGTAGGCAGACCAGTTCTCTTCATTGGGCAACACAAAGTATTGCTTGAGCTGCGCGCCTGCCTTGCTTTCCTGCAAGAAGGGCGCTTCCATGTGCGCGCCCAGCACGATGGCTCCGTCCGGCTCCGGACGGTCCATCACTGCCTTGATACCCTTGAGGGCGGCCTGGGTATCCTCCGGGCTGGCGCTCATGGTGGTGGGCAGGAAAGCGGCCACGCCAAACTTCTTAAGCTCCCGGCTCATATGGCGCACGGCTTCTTCACCGTTCATGGTGTCCTGTCCCATGAATGCATGAATGTGTACGTCCACAAAGCCGGGCAAGAGCAGGTCGCCCTTGAGATCGATGGTCTCCGCGCCCTCTACGACGAGCCCCTGCCCGATGGCGGCGATGCGCCCATCGCTGATCACAATGTCCGTACCCTCCTGGAAAGCGCCGTTGATAAAGGCTTTTGCGTTTTTAATGAGCATTGGTATCTTCCTTTCTCCTGGGCCGCAAGCCCTTACTGATTCTTGAACGCGGTATAGATTTCCTGATAGAGGGTTTCCGTGGCGCCCACGTCCTCGATGAACTCCGCATCCTTGAGCAGCTCGGCGGGCACGTTCATCACACTGGCCTCACGGTAGGTATCGCTCAAATACTCCCTGGCAGCCTGATTGACGCACATATAGTACTGCATCTCGGCGTTGTTGGCAGCCACTTCCGGACGCATCAGATAATCCAGGAACTGATGGGCTGCGTCCACATGCTTTGCGCCCGTGGGAATGACCAGGCCGTCAATGCCGTATCCCAGCCCCTCCTTGGGATAGACCACCTTGAACTCGGGATGGTCCAGCTGCACCATGTACACAAAGGGCGTAAACAGGAAACCTACGCTGGCCTCGCCCGTGGTGACGGCGCTGTAGGATTCCATGTCGCCGAAGGTGCGGATGTTGGAATAGAGCGGCATCAGCTTTTCCTTCATCTGCGCCAGCACGTCGGGGTCGGTTTCGTTCATGCTCTTGTCCATGGTTTTCAGCGTGATGCCGCACAGAACACGGGCGTTTTCCAGCACGGCCACGCTGTCGGCCAGCTCGGGATTCCACAGATCCTCATAGCCGGTGATCTCAAAGGGCACGCGTTCGGGGTCATAGATGATCAGCGGGCAGCCCGCCATGTAGGGGATGACGTATTCGTTGTCCGGGTCGTAGGTCTGAGAAAGAAAGGCGGGGTCCAGATTGCCGTAGTTGGACAGCTTGCTCATATCCAGCTTTTGAATCAGGCCCTGCTTGCGCAGAATGTCCAGAGAGTAGTCGCTGGAGATAATCAAGTCGTAGTCCGCACCGCCGCCCTCGCTGACCTTGAGCAGCATGCTGTCAATGGAATCCATGGGGGACCAGACCACGTCAATGCCGGTTTCCTCCTCAAAGGCGGCCAGCGTATCGCTGTCCACATAGCCTTCCCAGCTGAGGATGTTGAGCACCTTTTCTTCCTCCGCAAGGGCAAGGGAGGGAAGCGCCAGCAGCGCGCAGAGCATGAGGGCGACCAGTTTTTTCATTATTTCATTTCTCCTTTCCGAGGTGGGTTTCCAGGTTTGTTTGCTGATCTATGCCAATCGCGGCGCGGGGCTGCGAAGGACATTCTTTTTATGCGGCGTGCATCTGCCGCTCCAGCCTGCGCTGGCGTGCGGCCCGCACGGAGGACAGGTAGCGACTGATGGCTACGGCGATAAACACCACGCCCATGATGAGCGTGCACAGGGCGTTGACCTGCGGCGAGACGCCCACCTTTACGCTGGAGTAGATCTTGATGGGCAGCGTGCCTTCGCCTGCGCCGTAGACGAAGAAGCTGATCACGAAATCATCCAGCGACATGGCCAGCGCCAGAAACGCGCCGCTCAGGATGGCGGGGCGGCACAGGGGAAGGGTGATGTCGCGCACCACGCGCGCGGGGCTGGCCCCCAGGTCGCGCGCCGCGTCAAACAGCGCCGGGTCCATGCCCACCAGCCGGCTTTTGACGTTGAGGAACACATAGGGAATGCAGAAGGTGACGTGCGCCAGCACAAGGCGCAAATCGTTTCCGCGGATGCCCATGGCGTTGAATACCACCATGAAGGCCAGGCCCAGGATGATTTCCGGAATCATGATCGGCAGGGACATGAGCGATTCCATGGCCGTATCCAGGCGGGAGTGGCGTCCGCCGGCCCGGTTGGCCATGCCGATGGCCCCCAGCGTGCCGATGACGCAGGAGATCACCACGGCCCAAAGCGCCACCTTCACGCTCAGCAGCAGCGCGTCGCCAAAGCCGCTCCGGCCCTCAAAGAGCTTGGCGTACCAATCGGTGGTCCAGCCCGTAAAGTCAATGGGAATGCGGGCAGTGTTGGCATTAAAGGAATAGACGACCACCACCGCGATGGGCAGGTACATGATGATCAGCACCAGCCCGATAAACAGCAGGGAACCAAACGAATGCTTTTTCATAGCTCCCTCCTAAAACATGCTCATATCGCCCGTGCCGCCAACCTTCCGGTATACGGCGATCACCGCGCCGGTCACGGCCAGCAGAAGCACGCTCAAGGCCGCCGCCATGGGCAGGTCGCGGCTGTTGATGAGCTGCTGAATCAGCCCGCCCGCCAGCACGCTTTTGGAGCCGCCAAGCAGGTCGTTGAGGAAGAACAGGCCCATCGAGGGGATGAACACCAGCACGCAGCCGGCCATCAGCCCCGGCACCGTGAGCGGCACCGTCACGGTAAAGAAGGCGTGCAGGGGACTGGCGCCCAGATCGCGCGCGGCCTCCACGACGGAAAAGTCCAGCTTATCCACCGTGGTGAAGGTCGGTAGGATCATGAAGGGAATCAGCGCATAAACCATGCCCAGCAGCACTGCGCCGTCCGTGTAGAGCAGCTTGAGCGGTTCATGAATCAGCCCAAGGTTCATCAGCAGGGTGTTGATGGGACCGTTGCTCATCAGCAGGATGCGCCAGCCATAGATGCGGATGAGCGCATTGGTCCAGAACGGCACGATGATCAGGAGCATCACCACCGACCGCGCCACCGGCGAGAGCCTCGCCATCAGATAGCCGAAGGGATAGCCCACCACGATGCAGATGGCCGTCGTCAGCGCCGCCAGCTTCAGGCTTTGCAAAAGGACCTTGACATAGTCCGGCGAGGCCAGGCGCGCGTAATTGCCCAGCGTGACTTCGCCCGTCACGCCCATGATTTCACCGCGGCTAAGGAAGCTAAGCCCGATGACATAGAGCAGGGCCACGAACACGAACACGATGCTCCACAGATACATGGGCAGCTTGAGCAGCCGGGAAAAGCGCAGGTCCTGCTTCTGCGAGGCGTCCATCATACCGCCTCCTTGGGAGCGTCCGGCACCAGCGGCGCATGGCGCCGGTTCCAGCCCACGTATACCTCGCTGCCTACGGGGTAGCTGTCCAGCTCGGCGGACTGGGTGACGGCGTTGAGCACCAGCTCGTCGCTAAGGGCAATCTGCGTGTGCTGCATGCCGCCCACGTATTCCTTGCTGCGAATGATGCCCTTGAGAGCCATGCCGTGCTGCGGCTGGCGGCCATAGCGGATGCGCTGCGGACGCAGGCACAGGGCTGCATGATCGCCCACGGCGGGAGAAAAGACCTCGTTGGGCAGGGCGGGAAGCGAGACGCCGTTTACCTCCAGCGCGAGGCCCTCCGGCGAGACGGCCGCGACCGTGCCGCGCAGCAGGTTGTTCTGACCGATGAAATCCGCCGCAAACAGCGTGCGGGGGCGCTCGTACACATCCTCCGGCGTGCCGATCTGCGCCCGGCGTTGAGAATCACGATGCGGGAGGACATGTTGAGCGCTTCCTCCTGATCGTGCGTGATGTAGACGAAGGTGATGCCCAGCTTTTGCTGCAGGCTTTTCAGCTCCTGCTGCATCTCCTGGCGCAGCTTCAAATCCAGCGCGCCCAGCGGTTCGTCCAGCAAAAGCACCTTGGGCTGGAGCACCACCGCCCGCGCGATCGCCACGCGCTGCCGCTGGCCGCCGGAGAGCTGGGAGGGCATACGCCGCTCAAAACCCGCCAGCCGCACCAGAGAAAGCGCCGACGTCACCCGCTCCTTCTGCTCGCTTTTGCTGATGCCCAGCACCTTGAGCCCGTAGGCGATATTTTGGTACACGTTCATATGGGGGAAAAGCGCATAGTTTTGGAACACCGTATTCACGGGCCGCTTTTCGGGCGGGAGCCCCGTCACATCCGTTCCGTCGATCAAAACGCGGCCCGATGTGGGACGCTCCAGCCCCGCGATGATGCGCAGCGTGGTCGTCTTTCCGCATCCGCTGGGGCCCAGCAACGTCAGAAATTCGCCCGCGTATACGTCCAGACTCAGACCGCTGAGCACGAGTCCCTCCCCGTAGTCCTTGCACAGCTCCTCCAGGCGCAAAATGGGTTCACTCAACGCTTTCTTCTCCCTTCTTCCTTGCGGCGGCGCACAGCACATCCAACAGGGCGCGCACATGGGGCCATATTTCGCGGTTGACGCTATAGATCACCGTGGAGCCTTCCTTTCGAGCCATCACCAGCTGCGCGTCCACCAGCTGCTTCATATGGTAGCTGATGGTGGGCTGTGAAAAGCAGAAGGCGCGGATGATCTCGCAGCCGTTCATGTCGGCATGGGAGAGCATGCTCAAAATGCTGAGCCGCGTCTCGTCGCAGAGCACCTTTAAAATCGGAATGGACGCCTTGAAACAGTCCATAGGGTCTGTTGGCACCTCCTTCTCAAGGCATCTGATATAGATTTTCTTCTATATCGAAAGTATTTTATATCATATGCAACAATCTGTCAATACAGGCCTGTCTGGCCCCGATCGGACCGGATGCGGCAGGCGGGACGGAGCGCCCATTACCCCCGTGACAGTCCGGGAGAAACATGCTATAATGGAAAAACCGCACCGAAGGGAGGCATGTCAGCAATGGCTGAAAGCGTTGCGCGCGACAGGCGCGGCGGCGAACTGGCCGGCAATCTGGACACTTCATTTTTAAAGGTGCTGGCGCTGTGCTTCATGTTTATCGACCACCTGGGGGCCGCGGTGCTTCCCCGCGTGGGGGAACTGCGCATGATCGGCAGAATGGCCCTGCCGCTGTATGCCTGGTGCCTGGTGGTGGGCAGCGTCAAAACGCACAATGCGCCCAAATATGCGCTACGCCTGCTGGGGCTGGCGCTGCTGTCCCAGCCGCTGTACATGATGGCGCTCAACCATACCTGGACGGATCTGAACATCCTGTTCCTGCTGTTCATCGCGCAGGTGGCGCTGCAGGGCATCCGCGCCCGGTTCATGGGCAGCCAGATCTGGGTGCCGGCGCTGTGCTATGTGCTGCTGGGGTTCGTCCAGGTGGATTATGGCTGGCGCGGACTGACCTTTATTCTGCTGCTTTACATGGCCCGCGGGTCCAGGGGCGGCCTGGCCGCGACCTACCTGGCCTACGCGCTCTTCTGGGGCAGCTCGTCCTCCCAGGTGACCAGCCTGTTTGGCTATTCGCTTGCCTTCCTGTCGTGGGATGGGCTGGGGCCTGTGCTGTCGGCCTTTTTCCGCCTGCAGGGCATGATCTGGCTGTCGCTGCCGCTGATCCTGTGCCGCACAAAAACGGGGCTTCGGCTGCCGGGAAGGCTGGGTTACTGGCTGTATCCCCTCCACCTGGTTGTGCTGATTCTGATCCGGCTGATGACGGGCGTCTCCTTCGCTGCCCTCATCAGGGGCTTTTAACCATTTTATCTTTATGAAAGGATGGGTTATCATGATCTCCAAGTATAAAATCTACGTCGATGCGGCGGCAGACATTCCCGCCGACGTGCGCGAACGCTATGACATCGGGGTGCTTCCCATTCCGGTTGCCATGGGCGAGCGTACCATTCAAAGCGGCGTGGAAATCACCAACGAGGAATTCTATACCCTGATGGAGGGCTACAACGGCATCCCGGTCACGTCGCAGATTACGCCCTACACCTTCGAGGAGCTATACAAAGCCGAGCTGGCCGCAGGAACCCGCGAACTGATTTTGATACTGATCAATTCCAAGGGGTCTGCCACGTATTTTAACGCCGTCAGCACCCGCGACCGCTTCTATGAGGAAAACGAGGGGGCCGCAGAAAAGCTGCGCATCCATCTGTTCGACGGCGGCAGCTATTCGGGCGGATACGGTTATGCGGCGATTCTGGCGGCGCAGAAGTTGGAAATGGGCGCGCCTATCGACGATGTGCTCAAGCTGGTTGACGGCCAGCTGAAGAAACAGCGCGTGTACTTCGGCCTCTACAGCCTGAAATACGCGGGCAAATCGGGCCGCATTCCCAGCGCGGCGGTATTTGTGGGCGAGGCCCTGGGCATCAAACCCATCATGCAGGTGTGGGACCATGCCATCGCCACCGTGGGCAAGGCGCGCGGCGAAAAGAAGCTCATCAAAGAGATCGTGAAAATGGTGGACGACGATATGGAGCCCAATACGCCTTACAGTCTGGTCTATGGCAGCGATACCGCCGTGCGCGACGAGCTGGCCGAGGAGCTGACCAAGAAGGTGGGGTATCCGCCCGTGTATCAATTCCAGATCGGCGCGGCGATTGCGATCAACGCGGGTCCGCGCGTAGTGGGCGCGATTTTTGAAACGGCTCGGAAAAAGCTGATCAAGGAAGAAAAGAGCAAGGAAAAGAACGCCTAATCCGCTTTCAGCGGGAGCGAAGGGCCGCCAAACCCAGCGGCTTTTCCAGGCGGCCCGCCAGCAGGGCGGCCAGCACGGCCTTGACGATGTCCAGTGGAAGGAAGGCAAAGCAGTATGCGCTGAGCAGCACGCCAAGCGGCACCGGCGCGTTGAGGTATACGCCCTTGAGCACAGCTACGTAGGAGAGCGCTATGGCGTAGCTCACCACCACTCCGATGAGCACGGCCGCATAGCGCCCCCACTTTTTGTCCGCCAGCCGGCTGGCCGCTGCGGAGGTGACGGCCGCTTCAAAGGGGAAGGCGATCAGATAGCCAAAAGACGGCGTGGCGATGACCGCAGGTCCGACCGTGGCGGTAAATACCGGCAGGCCGATCAGACCCAGCAGCAGATATGCGCCCAGCGTATAGAAACAGTAGCGGGGCGGCAGCAGCAGGCCGCACAGCAGCACAAAGAACACCTGCGTGCTGAACATCACGTCCGTGCCCGGAATGGTAAACTTGATCCAGAGCGTGGAAACGATGATCAGCGCGCACATCAGCGCCGAAAGAGTCAAAAGCCGTACCTGCTTGTTCATGGTGACTCCTCCACAAATGCGTATACCAAATAAAATAATTCGGTATACGCATAATACGTCAAAGGCGGCGTTCTGTCAAGCCTTCTTTTTGAGCGTACCCATGCATACCCTTCCCAGGGAAGGGGGCATGGCCATGACCAATACCAACGCTGCGGAAGGCGCGGCGCGTAGCGCGCACACGCTTGCCATCGACAGGCGCAGGCGCGCCTCAATTACCGGGGTTACGGATGTTTGCAGCTTCCATGAAACGGAAGTCGTGCTGAAAATCGATTCGGGCGTGATGATTCTCACGGGCCAGGGGCTGCACATCGCCAAGTTGCTGCTTGAGGACGGGCGGCTGGAGGTGGACGGCCACATCGACGGCGTGATCTATGAGACGCCCAAGGCCGCTGCAAAGCGGGCGTTTTCCTGGAAGTGGCTGAAAAAATGACGCTGTTTTTTGAGACGGCGGGGCAGGCGCAGGCGTTCTTGGCGGCGGTGCCGCTGGGGCTTTTGCTGGCGGCATGCCTGGACGCGTCGGTGCTGGCGGGGCCGCTGCGCCCGGTGGCGGATGTGCTGATGATGCTGGCCGCGGCCGCTTCGCTGATGGCGATGATGCTCCTTGCCCGCGACGAGGCTCTGCGTCTGTACCACCTGTTGGCCCTTCTCACGGGCGCGGTCCTCTACACGCAGGGAATCGGCAGGCTGGTGCGCCTGATACGGGCGCGGCTGAAAAAAGCAAAAAAAACAGATGGTTCTGCGCCGTAGAAGCAGGAGTTTTGCGTCCGGCGCAGAATGTTATTCTTATATTGCTTTTTGAAGGGAACGACCTGCTTATGCGCAAGACGATGAATATCTGGGTGCTGATTGCAATGTCCGCATGCGTGTTGGTGGCTTTTTTCTGGTACAGCGGCACACTTTCCCAGAGCATCGACGAGCTGAATGACACCTACGATCAGACGCAGATGCGCCTGACCGAGCTGCAGGGCGAGCAGGCGGACCTGAAAACCCAGCTGGAAACCGTCGGAACCGACGCATTCATCGAAAACCAGGCGCGTACCATGTACGGCTATATGATGCCGGATGAAATCCGCTTCGTGATCACCAATCCCGAAGCGCTATATGGCGAGGACGAAATACCTTCCCGGTAACGGCGAGGGTATTTCCGTTTTTTATCCATCAAGCAAAAAACGATACAAATGAGGTGCTTGGAATGCGGGTTGCAGCCATCGGCATCGGTTCCAATTCTTTGCGTATGCTGATTGCGGACGTGGAGCGCGGGCGGCTTTTCCGGTTGGACCGCTACAGGGAAGGGCTGCGCGTGTTTGCTGCGCTGGACCGGCAGGGGAACATCACCCCGGAGATGACCGGCAAGGCGTGCCGGAGCGTGGAGGCGTTTCGCCGGCAGGCTGTGACATGCGGAGCCGAGCGGGTGCACCTGTTTGCCACCAGCGCCGTGCGCGACGCGGCAAATCAGGAGGCCTTTTCCAAGGCGCTGCTGGATGCGACCGGCCTTTCGCTGGAAATCTGCAGCGGCGATCTGGAGGCCAGGCTCTCCTTTATCGGCGCGACGGACGGGGAGACCTCCGGCCTGATCGACATCGGCGGCGGGTCCACGGAAATCGCCGTGGGCCGTGGAATCGAAATTCAAAGGGCGGTCAGCTTGCAGATGGGAGCCGTGCGCCTGTGCCGCCTCCATCCCATTCAAAGCGCGGAGGAGGCGCATGCCGTGGTGCGCGCCGCACGCGAGCTGATCTTGCCCCAGCGCGACGCCTTTATGGCCATTCGTCCGCCTGTGTGGGTGGGCGTAGGCGGCACCTTTACCACCAGCGCCGCGCTGGTCCAGCGGATTCCTTGGAACCGGCGCGAGCATATTCATGGCTTCTCGCTGACCCGGGAGAGCGTCCGGGCCGCCATGGAGGCGCTCGCGCCCATGTCCATGGAGGAACGCCTGGCGCTGCCAAGCCTCCAGCCCCAGCGCGCGGACATCGTGGTGCATGGTATCGCCATTTTGCTGGCCTGTATGCTGGAGCTGGATCTGCCTGCCATCACTGTGAGCGAATACGGCAATTTGGAGGGGTATCTGAAGGTCAAATACCTCTATAATGGGCATTTGTAAGGAACGAATTGCCATTTTCAAGGTTTATGCTTTTCTTTTTCTCCGGTTTCTGCTATAATCATTAACGTTTGGAATACGGTTCATATGCATGCTGCGTGTTATGGAACATATCGCGCGCGCGACGTTCCTTTCTGAAAGCCGCAGCGCGGCGCGCAAGGATGCGAAAATCAAATAGAACAAGGGGGATCCATAATGGCAAGCTATCAAACCAAGGACATCCGCAACATCGCCCTCATGGGACATGGCAGCGAAGGAAAAACCACGCTGATGGAGGCATTGCTGTTCGCTGCCGGAGCGATCGACCGCCAGGGTCGTGTCGAGGACGGCAACACCGTTACCGACTACGACGCGGAGGAGATCAAGAGAAAAATCTCCATCAGCGCGGCCATTGCGCCGATTGACTGGAACCAGAAGATGCTCAACGTCATCGACGTGCCCGGCTATTTTGATTTCGTGGGCGAGATGATGGGCCCCCTGCGCGTGGTGGAAACCGCCGCGATTCTGGTCAGCGCCGTCAGCGGCATCGCCGTGGGCACGGAAAAGGCGTGGGACTATGCCACCAAGAACAACGTGGGCAAGATGTTCATCGTCAACCAGATGGACCGCGATCATGCCGACTTTATGAAGGTCCAGACCCAGCTGCGCGAGCGCTTTGGCAACAGCGTGGTGCCCATCCTGCTGCCCATCGGCGACGGCCCCAGCTACCGCGGCGTGGTCAACGTCCTGGAAAACAAGGCGTACGAGCGCGTCAACAAGGGCAAGCCCAAGGAAATTCCCGTGCCCGCTGAAATGGCCGACGATATCGCCGTGGCCATGGAGGAAATCACCGAGGCCGCCGCGATGGCGGATGACGACCTCACCATGAAATACCTGGAGGAGGGAACCCTCACCCACGAGGAGCTGATCGAGGGCTTCAAGATGGGGATGTTCTCAGGCCAGATTTGCCCCGTGGTGCCCTGCTCCGCGCTCACCGGCGTGGGCGTGGCCAAGCTGCTGGATGTGATGGCGGACTTCCTGCCCTCGCCCAAGCGCGCGGTGTACAAGGGCGTCAACCCCAAGACCGGCGAAGAGACCGAGCGTGCCTGCAACAGCGAGCAGCCCTTCAGCGCGCTCGTCTACAAGACCATCGCGGACCCCTTCGTGGGCAAGCTAAGCCTGTTCAAGGTCATGAGCGGCACGGCCACCGGCAGCGGCAACATCTACAACGCCAGCTGCGACAAGACCGAAAAGATCACCGGCATCTACGTGCTGCGCGGCAAGAAGCAGATCGGCACCCAGCTGCTCAATGCGGGCGATATGGGCGCGTTCTCCAAGCTGCAGTTCACCAACACCGGCGACACCCTGTGCGATCCTGCCAACCCCATCAAGTATCCGCCCATTGAGTATCCCGCCCCCTGCATCAGCAAGGCCGTGTTCGCCGCCAAGCAGGGCGAGGAAGACAAGGTCTTCGGCGGCCTGGCCCGCCTCATGGAGGAGGACCCCTCCATCAAGCTGGAAAAGAACGTGGAAACCACCGAGACGCTGCTTTCCGGTCAGGGCGAGCTGCACCTGGACGTGATCCGCAACAAGCTGGCCAGCAAGTTCGGCGCCAACGCCGTTCTGCAGGACCCGCGCATTCCCTATCGTGAGACCATCAAAAAGACGGTCAAGGTGCAGGGCCGTCACAAGAAGCAGTCCGGCGGCCATGGCCAGTTCGGCGACGTGTGGATCGAGTTCTCGCCCATCGGCGACACCGGCATCGACTTTGAGTTCGAGGACGCGGTGGTCGGCGGCGTGGTGCCGCGCAACTTCATCCCCTCTGTGGAAAAGGGCCTGCGCGAGAACATCCGCAAGGGCGTTCTGGCGGGCTATCCCATGGTGGGCCTGCACGCCAAGCTCTACGACGGCAGTTACCATCCGGTGGACTCCTCTGAAATGGCGTTCAAGACCGCTGCCCGCATCGCCTACAAGAAGGGCTGCATGGATGCCAGCCCCGTGCTGCTGGAGCCCATCATGCATGTGGAGGTCTATGTACCCGACGAGTACATGGGCGACGTCATGGGCGATATGAACAAGCGCCGCGGCCGCATCATGGGCATGAACCAGGTGGACGGGATGCAGCAGCTGGTGGCCGAGGCTCCGCAGGCGGAAATGTTCAAATATGCGACCGATCTTCGTTCCATGACCCAGGCGCGCGGCTGGTTCACGATGTCCTTTGAGCGCTATGAGGAGGTTCCCTCCAACGTGGCCCAGAAGATCATCGAGAACGCGAAGCTGGACGAGGACGAGGAGGAATAATCCCCGCTGTTTCACATTCAACTTGGGACCGATGCGCGCCTCGCATCGGTCCCGTTGTGATATCATGAACCTGCATGGCAAGGAGGCGGTGCGATGATCACCACCGTATGCATGAACCCTTCCTTTGACAAGACCGCTTCGGTCGATACGCTGGCCACGGGCGGCCTGAACCGCTTGCGCGACGTGCGCGTGGACGTGGGCGGAAAGGGCGTGAACGTCGCCGTGGTGCTGAAACGGCTGGGCGTGCCGGTTAGCTGCGTGGGCTGCCTGGGCGAGCGCGGCCGGGAATCCTTCCTTCAGATGATTCGGCAGGAGGGCCTGCCCTTCGACTATTTGCCCATGCCCGGCGAGGTTCGCACCAACCTCAAGCTGCTGGACAACAGCACCCGCGCCATCACGGAGCTTAACGAGCCCGGCATTTCCATGGACTCGGCGCAGCTGGAGGATTTTTTGACCCTTTTGAGAGAGAAAGCCGGAGAAAGCGAATATGTGGTGCTCAGCGGACGGCTGCCGGAGGGCTGCGCGGAAGCCACCTATCAGCGCTGCCTGAAGACGCTGGAGGGGAAGAAATGCGTCCTGGACTGCGCCGGGGAAACGCTGCTGCACGGCATCAAGGAAAGGCCGTTTTTGATCAAACCCAACCTGCCGGAAATCGAGGGCATCATGAAAAAGGAGCTGCGCACGCTGCGCGGCCTTCGGGACGCGGCGTTGTTTTTGATCGAGTACGGCGCGCAGAACGTGATTATCTCCATGGGCAAATACGGCGCGATGCTCGTCAGCCGGACGGATACCTTCTTTGCCCCCGCGCTGATGGTGGAGGCCCGGTCCACCGTAGGCGCGGGCGACGCGATGATCGGCGGCGTGCTTGCGGGCCTGTCGCGCGGAGAATCGCTGGCGGAGTCCTTCCGCTGGGGCGTGGCCGCCGGAGCGGCGAGCGTCATGACCGACGGTACCCAGCTGTTGCGCAGGCCGGATTTTGAGGCGCTCTTGCCCAAGGTGACCGTGCAGGAAGTATGAAAACCGACTTTGAGCGCGCGTTCATCCGTGCGGGACGGCGTGGACAGGCACTTTTGCAGGATGAGCTCATTGCCCTCGTCCCGCGGGAATACGGCGGGCATGTCGCGCAATTGGGCGGCGCGGTTTCGCTGGTGTTCGATATTGTCATGCCGGGTACGTCTTCCTCCCTGGCGGGCGAAATCGCTTTACGGGTGGGAGAGGATGCGAGCCTGTTCTACCTGGGGCACATCGGCTACCATGTCGACCCGCCCTTCCGGGGGCACGCCGCCGCCCTGCGCGCCTGCCGGCTGTGCGTGCCCGTGCTTTCCGAACTTGGGATGCGGAGCTTTGTGATCACCACGGACGAGGACAATCTGCCTAGCATCCGCACCTGCGAGCGGCTGGGCTGCACGCTGGAATGCACCGTGGATGTTCCCTTGTGGTGCCGTCAGGAATTTTCCATCAGCGCGCGCAAACGGCGCTATGTGTATGAGCCCGCGGATGCCAAAAGACGATAAAATGCGGTAACGGCTTTTCTTTTTGCATAAGATAGGGTAAAATACGGGGGAAAGTTCTGGAAGGGTGGTGCTTCTTTGGAGGCGACGATTCAGGGCTGCCGTATCTTTTACCGCTATACAAAGGCGGCGAAGGCAAACGGCCCCACCATTTTGCTCCTGCACGGCTGGGGGTGCGACGGCTCCATTTTTTCGTTCATCGAAAAGGGATTGAGCGAGCAGGCCGACGTGCTGACGGTGGATTTTCCCGGCCACGGCCAGAGCGGCGAGCCGCCGGCGCCATGGGGCGTGCCCGAATACGCGGAGCAAATCGCCGGCCTGCTGGAATCGCTTTCTATCTCCAAGGCGCGTGTGGTGGCGCATTCCTTCGGCGGACGCGTCGCCATTTATCTCGCCTCGCAGCATCCCGACAGGGTCGAACAGATGGTCCTGACCGGAGCGGCAGGCATCCGCAAGCCCCTGACGGAAACCCAAAAGAAGCGTCAGGCCCGCTTCAAACGCATGAACGCCCTTCTCAACGCGCTCAAGCGCTTCGGCCCGCTGGCCGCGCTGGTGGAACGGTGGCAGGCGGCGCTGCGCAAACGGTATGGCTCGGCCGATTATGTGCGGCTGAACGAGAACATGCGCAAAACCTTCTCAAGGGTCGTCTCGCAGGACCTGTATCCCTTTCTCAAGGACATTCAGGCGCCCACGTTGCTCATATGGGGCAGCGAGGACACCGAAACGCCTCTGTGGATGGGCGAGCAGATGGAGAAGGCCATTCCCGACGCGGGGCTCGTCGTCTTTGAGGGCCGCACGCATTTCGCTTTCATTGAGGAATGGCAGCGCTTTTTGACAATTGTCAAGCAATTCTTTTGGGGAGGTCAGACGGCATGAGTTTGGCAACGCCGCTCCTTCGCTGGCTTACGCTGCTTTCGCCGGTATGCTGCTGCCTGTTCGCCGCGCGCGGCATCCTGCATTTTTTTCAACTGGAAAGCTATCAGTTTCCGGGCTATTTCCGCACCCTCAAGCGCAACCGCGTTCACAGCCTGCTGCCGGGCGCATGCGCTGCGCTGGCCATGCTGGTCTTGCTTTATCTCTTTGATTTGCTGGCCCTGCGCGACGGACCCCGGTGGGTTGCCATGACGGCGGCGGCGCTGCTGCTGCCCCTGTCGGCGGGCGCGGGGCTTGTGATTGCCCGGGTATTTTCACCCCGCCGCGCTAAAAAGAAATTTGTGCTCACCGGACGCGTCAAGCGGCTGTATGCGGTCTTTTTTTTGGTGATGACGGGCATCAGCGCGCTGTGTGCCGCCACGCCCTGGGCGGTGCTGCCCGCGCTATGGCCGCTGGCGCTTCCGCTGGTGGTGGCCCTGAGCGGGCTCCTGGCCTGGCCGATTGAAAAGGCGATCAGCGAATGCTACTTCCGCGACGCCCGGCAAAAGCTGCTTGCCAACCCCAGGCTGATTCGCATCGGCATCACGGGCAGCTACGGCAAAACGTCGGTCAAGCATATTCTGGGCGCGATCTTGAGCGAGAAATATCCCACGCTCATCACGCCCGCCAGCTTCAATACCCCCATGGGCGTCACCCGCGCCATCCGGGAGAAGCTGTCCCCCTCGCATCAGGTGTTTGTGGGGGAGATGGGGGCGCGGCACGTGGGCGACATCAAGGAGATGTGCCGTCTGGTGCATCCGACCATCGGTATCATCACCTCGGTGGGACCGCAGCACCTGGAAACGTTCAAGACCATCGAGCGTGTGGCCTCCACCAAATACGAGCTGATCGAGGCCCTGCCCGCCGAGGGTTCCCACGCCTACTTCTATGACGACGGCGCCTGGGTGCGCAAGATGTACGACCGCACGCAAAAGCCCAAAACCCTTTGCGGGCGGGACCCGGCAACCTGCGACTGCTGGTGCGACGAGGTAAGCGTGTCCGCGGAAGGCAGCCATTTCACGCTGCATGTCCGTGGCATGGGCAGCGTGGAATGCCATACCCGGCTTTTGGGCGAACACAACATCCAGAACATTTTGCTGGCCGCGGCCGTCGCCTCCGACCTGGGGCTCACGTTGCGCCAGATCGCCCATGGCGTGGAGAAGCTCTCTCCCGTCAAGCACCGGCTGGAGCTGCTCAGCCATCCGGGCAGTTTCACCATCATCAACGACGCCTTCAATTCCAACCCTGTGGGCGCAAAGGCCGCGCTGGCGGTGCTCAAGGGCTTCCCTTCGCGCCGCATCATCATTACGCCCGGCATGGTGGAGCTGGGCGAGCGCGAGGCGGAATACAACCGCGAATTCGGCCGGGAGATGGCCGACTGCGTGGACATCGCCATCATCGTGGGCAAAAACCGCGCCATGCCCATCATCGAGGGGCTGAAGGAGGCCGGTTTCCCGGAGTCGGATATCCACCGTGTGGACAGTCTGGACGATTCCACCCGCTTGCTGCACAGCCTGGTCCGCCCCACGGACACCGTCCTTTACGAAAACGACCTTCCCGATCACTATCAGGAAGCCTGATTGGAGGAACTGGATATGAGCAAGATTCAACTGGGCGTGATGTTCGGCAGCCGCAGCTGCGAGCATGAGGTGTCCATCATCAGCGCCGTACAGCTCATGCGCGCCGCTGACCGGCAGCTTTACGACGTCATCCCGATCTATATCAGCAAAAAGGGTGAGTGGTTCACCGGCGACGCGCTGTTTGAGATCTCCGCGTATACGCCCTTTGACGAAAGCCGCAAGGGCGTGATGCGCGTCAATCTGGACATCACCTCCGGCTCCGGCGCGCTGACGCGCCTGGAGCACGGCAAGGGCCTGCTGGGCAAGGACCGCGAGGTGATCGTGGCCCGGCTGGACTGCGTGATTCCCGTATTCCATGGCATGCACGGCGAGGACGGCACCATCCAGGGCCTGCTGGAGCTGTGCAACATTCCCTATGCGTCCTCCGGCGTGGGCGCGAGCGCCATGGGCATGGATAAGGTCTACATGAAGCAGTATTTCCGCGGCGCAGGGTTCCCCGTGCTGCCGAGCTGCTGGTTCCTGCGCCGCGCCTGGGACGAGGACCCCAAGGCCGTGATGGACCGGATCGAGAAAGAATTGCCTTATCCCGTATTTGTCAAGCCCGCCTCCCTGGGCTCCTCCATCGGCGTGACCAAGACGAAGGACCGCGCCGCGCTGGAGGAATCGCTGAAGCTGGCCTTTGAATTCGACCGAAAGGTACTGGTGGAACAGGGCCTGGAAAACCCGCTGGAGCTGAACTGCTCGGTTCTGGGATATGACGGAAAGGCGCAGGCCAGCGAGATCGAAATGCCCATTTCCGGAGGCGATCTGCTGACCTTCATGGACAAATACCTGGCCGGGGGCTCCACCAAGGGCATGGCCTCGCTCAAGCGGGTGCTGCCCGCGCCCATCGAGCCGGAGCTGCGCGACAAGATCCGCACCCTTTCCGTCGATATCTTCAATGATATGGACTGCAAAGGCGTGGTGCGCATCGACTACATGTATGACGCCGCCTCCGACGGCCTGTACATCACCGAAATCAACACCATTCCCGGCTCGCTGGCCTTCTATCTGTGGGAGGCCTGCGGCATGCCCTACAGCAGGCTGATTGACGAGATGGTCCGCTGTGCCATGGAGGCGCAAAAGGACAAGGACGACAGCAACTATGCCTATTCCTCCGATATTTTAAGCAGTATTTCGCTGGGCGGCAAGGCGGGCAGCAAAGCGGGGCTGAAAAACGCCTGAAGCGCACAAAGGAGCACTATGGTCGAATTATCGCAGATCAAAGATCCGGCGGATATCCGCGGTCTATCGCGCGAGGAGTGCGAGGAGCTGGCGGACGACATCCGCACGAAGATCATCCAGACGGTGTCGCAAAACGGCGGCCACCTGTCCTCCAACCTGGGGGTGGTGGAAATCACGCTGGCGCTGCACCGCGTGTTTGATACGCCAACGGATAAAATCCTTTTTGACGTGGGGCATCAGGCCTACGCCCACAAGCTGATCACGGGGCGCTACGAGGCCTTTGACACCCTGCGCACCTACGGCGGCCTGTCGGGCTTTCCCCGCCGGTGCGAAAGCGTGTACGACTGCTTTGAGGCCGGGCATGCCTCCACGGCGATTTCCGCGGCGCTGGGCTTTGCGCGCGCGCGCGACGCGCGGGGCGAGAAGCACCATGTGGTGGCCGTGGTGGGGGACGGTGCGCTGACGGGCGGCATGTGCTACGAGGCGCTCAACGACTGCGGCAATTCCAAAACCCGCCTGATTCTGGTGCTCAATGACAACGAGATGTCCATCGCCCAGAACGTGGGCGCTTTGAGCAAGCACCTTTCCAGCCTGCGCGCCAGCGTGGGGTGGAACAGCACCAAAAAGCGCGTCAAAAGCCGCTTGAACCGCATTCCGGTCCTGGGCCAACCGCTCTACCGCATCATCCATACCACCAAGCGCATGATCAAGAGCATCTTTGTGGATGAAGGGTTTTTCTCCGCACTGGGCTTCCGTTATCTCGGCCCCATCGACGGCAACAACCTGGCCGCGGTAGAAAGCATGCTCCGTCAGGCCAAGCAGCTCGATGAGCCCGTGGTGATTCACTGCGCCACCAAGAAGGGCTATGGCTACAACCGTGCCGAGCGCCAGCCGGAGGACTTTCACGGCACGCCGCCCTTTCTGGTGGAGACCGGGGAGTTCAGCGCCGGCAGCCGCCGGGCCAACGGCGAGGTGGCCATGCGCACGCTCGTCGATCTGGCGCGGAAGGATTCCCGCATCGTGGCGGTCACAGCCGCCATGCCGCTGGGCACCTGCACGCATCTGTTTGAGCAGGCGTTTCCCACCCGGCATTTCGATGTGGGAATTGCGGAGGAGCACGCCGTCACCATGTGCGCAGGCATGGCCTCCGGAGGGCTGAGGCCGTTTTTCTTCGTGTACTCCACGTTTTTGCAGCGCGGATACGATCAGGTGCTGCACGATGTGTGCATTCAGAACCTGCCCGTGGTGCTCATGCTGGACCGCGCCGGCATCTCCAATGAGGACGGCCAGTCCCATCAGGGGCTGTACGACTTTGCCTACCTGCGCCACATCCCGCACATGACGGTGCTGGCTCCCGCCGATGCGGACGAATTGGAGGCGATGATTCCGGCCGCGCTCCGCCTGGGCGCGCCCTGCGCCATCCGCTACCCCAAAAACGCCGAACGTCTGCCGGAGGGCTATGCCATAGAGGACTTTGCCATCGGCCGCTGGCAAACCCTGCGGCACGGCGAGGATGCGGCGCTGGTGGCAACGGGGACGATGACGGCTGCCGCGCTGCGCGTGGCGGACCGGCTGGAGGAAGAGGGCATCCGGCTGACCGTGGTCAACGCCTCCACCGTCAAGCCACTGGACGGCGCCTGTCTGGACGCGCTGTTTGCAAGGCGCATCCCCATCCTGACGATGGAGGAGCATGTGGCGATGGGCGGCTTTGGCAGCTCGGTGCTGGAGTACGCAGCCGCCACCGGCGTCTCGGCGCAGATTCGCACGCTGGCGGTGGGGGATTTCTTCGTGCAGCACGGCGATCATGCCCATTTGCTCAAGGATGTGGGCCTGGACGATGAAAGCGTCGCACAGGCGGTTCGCAATACGGTCAGAGAGGCGGGCGTTTGCTGTGTCCGATAAGCTGCGGGTGGATCAGGCGCTGGTGCGCCAGGGGCTGGCGTCCAGCCGCGAAAAGGCCCAGGCCCTCATCATGGCCGGTCAGGTTTACCGCCGGGAGGTCAAGGTTCTCAAGCCTTCCGAAAAGGTGGAGGAAGGGGAGGAGCTGACCGTGCGCGGCCATGCGCATCCCTTTGTGGGCCGCGGCGCGCTGAAGCTGGACAAGGCGCTGCGCGTGTTCGGCGCGGATGTGCGGGACGCGGTCGCCATGGATATCGGCGCTGCCACCGGCGGATTTACGGATGTACTTTTGCAAAACGGCGCGCGGCATGTGTACGCCATCGATGTGGGCTACGGCCAGCTGGATTGGAAAATCCGAAACGACGACCGGGTGACCGTCATGGAGCGCACCAACGCGCGCTACCTGACCCATGCCGAGGTTCCCTGCGTGCCGGATGTCACCGTGATGGACGTGTCGTTCATCTCCGTGCGGCTCATTTTGCCGGTGGCGGCAGAGCTGATGGAGCACCGTGGACGGTTCTACATCCTCATCAAGCCGCAGTTTGAAGCAGGAAAGGAAAACGTGGGCAAAAAAGGCGTTGTGCGCGACCCGCGCGTCCACAGGCAGGTGGTGGAGGACGTCGCCGCCTTTGCGCCCACCTTTGGCTACCGCATGGCGCAGGTGGATTTTTCGCCCATCACCGGGCCGGAAGGCAATATTGAATACATTGCGGAGCTGCTTCCCGGCGCGTCCGGCGCGCCTGCCGTGACGGCGGAGCGCATCGCGCAGGTGGTGGAGCAGGCCCACGCGACGCTGAACTGAACAGATCGGCATCCTGCATAAACATGCAATGTTGCATATTTATGCAGGATGTGTTATACTATGCGCGAAAGGCGGGGAAGCCGCATATGAAATCAGTCTATATGCTTATGCACCAGCGTAAGCCGGACGCGAACTTGCTTGCAGAAAGGGTATTGCAGGCGCTGAAACGCGCGCAGATCGCGGCGGCGGCGGAGCCCTGGATTCGGGAGCGCCTGGACGGGGAAGCCGTCGCGTCGCTGTCGCCGCTGGCGCCGGAGGCGTGCGAGGCGGTCTTGTCCGTCGGCGGCGACGGAACGCTGCTGCGCGCCAACGCGCTGGCTGTCCGGTATAACCTACCCCTGCTTGGGGTGAACGTCGGCCGGGTGGGCTTTTTGACCGAGGTGGAGCTGGATCATCTGGAAGAAGCCTGCGCCCGTCTGGCCAATGACGAATACACGCTGGAAACGCGCATGATGCTCAAGGCCACCATGGGGGACCGAACGGACTATGCCCTCAATGACGTGGTGCTTAGCCGCGGCGGCTATTCCCGCCTCATCGGCGTCAACGCCTGGGTGGACGGCGACCGGGTCGGCCCCTTTATCGCGGACGGGCTGATCGTGTCCACGCCCACAGGCTCGACGGGCTATTCCCTGTCCGCCGGCGGGCCGCTGGTCTGTCCGGAGGTGGAGTGCATGGTGCTCACGCCCATCTGCGCGCATTCGCTCCAGCACCGGCCGGTGGTCACCTCTCCCGCCCAGACCATCACGGTGCGGCTGGATGGGGGATACAGCGCGATGGTATCCGTGGACGGGCGAAAGCCCTGGAGCTTTTCCAGCAGCCAGACGCTTACCATCACGAAGGCGGAGCGCGCGGCTCGCTTCATCCGCCTGGGACCCAAGAGCTTTTTCAGCACGATTCGAATCAAGCTGTCCGAATGGACCCGCTAATAAGGAGCGTTGAGGCACATGAAATCTGCGCGGCAAATTGCCATACTGGAGATCATCGCGGAAAAGAGCATCGAGACGCAGGAGGATTTGGCCGACGCGCTGCGCACGCGCGGATTTCAGGTCACACAGGCCACCGTTTCGCGCGACATCAAGGAGCTGCGGCTCGTCAAGGCGCTCGCGCCCGACGGCAGCTACCGTTACGCCACCGCCGAAAAAGGCGAGAACGGGCTGAACGAACGGCTCATTCGCATGTTCAGCGAAACGGTTGTCAGCATGGTCAGCGCCTATAATCAGATCATCATCCGCACGCTGCCGGCCAGCGCCAACATCGCTGCGGAAACCATCGACAGCCTGCAATGGCCCGAGGTGCTGGGAACCATCGCCGGCGACAACACGATTCTGATGATCGTGCATTCCGTCGAGGAGGTCCGACCGGTCTTGGAGCGGCTGAACGCCATGATTCGCCGCTAAGCGGCAAAACGGTGGAAAGGAGATACGGCCTGTGCTTGTGTCCATGACGGTGCGCAACATCGCGCTGATCGAGCAGCTTCAATTGGAATTTCAAAAAGGCATGCAGGTGCTCAGCGGCGAAACCGGCGCAGGCAAGTCCATCATCGTCGACAGCATCAACCTGGTGCTTGGCGAGCGCGCCGACCGCGGCTTGATTCGCTCCGGATGCGACCGCGCCTCCGTGGAAGCGCTGGTGGACATTTCCGACTGCCCGCAGGCGGCGGCCGTGCTGGCCGAGCAGCAGCTGGAGGCCGAGGGCGGGCTGATCAGCATCCAGCGGGAAATCTCCACGGGGGAACGTAACCTGTGCCGCGTGTGCGGGGTGATCGTACCGCTGGCCTTTCTGCGGCGGCTGACGGCGCTGCTGGTGGATGTGCACGGACAGCACGCGCACCAGAGCCTGCTGGATGCGAAAAACCATATGGCGTTCCTCGATTCCTTCGGAGACGCGGCTTTTGAGGCGCAGAAACGCAGGGTGGAGGAGCGCTACCATCTGTGGCGCGAAAGCAGCGGCCGTTTCTCAATGCTGCGCAAGGAAAACGAGCAGCGCGCCCAGCAGCAGGAGTATCTGGAAACCCGCGTGCGGGAACTGGATGCGGTGCAGCTTGCGCCGGGGGAGACGGAGCGCCTGACGGCCGAACGCGCGCGCTTTGCCAGCGCCGAGCGCATCGACGGCGCGGTGCGGGCCGCCTACGGCGCGGTGATGGGAGGCGGCAGAGGCGCCAGCGCCATGGACCAGCTGCGCGACGCCATGGAGGCACTGCGCAGGATTGAGGAGCTGGACCCGCGCTACAAGGCGCTGGCAGACCGTCTTGCCTCAACGTTCTATGAAGCGGAGGAGCTGGGGATCGAGCTTCGGGATGTGCTGGAAAGCGAGAATTTTGACCCGGAGCGCAACGAGGCCGTGCAGGAGCGTCTAGACCTGATTCGCCGCCTGGAGCGCCGGTACGGCATGCCGGCCGAGGAGCTGGCCGCGCATCACGAGGAGATGAAGGATGAGCTGGCGCGTCTGGAGAACATGGACGAGCGCCTGCGGCGGGCCGAGGCGGATTATAAGGAAAAGCTCAAGGCCTACCGCACCGAGGCGGCGCTTTTGACCCAGGCGCGCCAGGCTCTGGCCGCACGGTTCGAAAGCCTGATGGAGGCGCAGCTGCGCGATCTGGGCATGCAAAACACGCGCTTTTCCTGCGTCTTTGAGCCGCCGGAGCCCGGCCGCAAGCGGGTGCCCACCGCCAGGGGCGACGACCATGTGTGCTTCTATATCGCGCCAAACCCCGGTGAACCCCTCAGCCCGCTGGACAAGACCGCCTCCGGCGGCGAGCTTTCGCGCCTGATGCTGGCGATGAAGGCGGCAGGCGCGGAGCACGACGGCATCCCCTGCATGATCTTTGACGAGATCGACACCGGCATCAGCGGGCACGTGGCCGAAGCCGTGGCGGAGAAGATGGCTTCCATCGGGCGCTATCATCAGGTGCTTTGCGTCACGCACCTTGCGCAGATCGCTGCCATGGCGGATGCGCAGTACCTGGTGCAAAAGCAGGTTTCACAGGGGCGCACGCACACCACGGTGCGCCGGCTGGACGAGGAAGGGCGCGTGGAGGAGGTGGCCCGGCTGATCGGCGTGACCGAAAGCCAGCAGGAAAGCGGAATGGCGCACGCGCGCGCGCTGCTGCTCGCGGCCCGGAAATGGAAAAACGGCGCATAAAGCGCGCCGGAAATTCAAAAAAACCTTTCCCCATCAGGCAGAATGTGCTATACTAATGTATGGCGTAATCGCACAGGTAAAACAGTTCAGGAAGGACGAGAGAGCATGAGCACCGTACACAGTTTTCCCGGCGGAATCCATCCGCATGAGGGAAGAGGCGGCAAGGCGGCTACCGCCGGGCTGTCCATCGTGGAAGCGCCGCAGCCGTCGCGCGTGGCCATCCCCTTGCAGCAGCATATCGGAGCGCCCTGCAAGCCGTTGGTAACCAAGGGGGATACCGTCAAAACGGGCCAGATGATCGGTGAGCCGGTAGGCGTGATGAGCGCCGCAGTGCATGCCTCCATCTCTGGTCAGGTCGTTGATTGCCAGCCCTGCATTCTGGCAAACGGCACCCAGCAGATGTGCGTCATCATCGATAACGATTTCAAGGATGAATGGGTGCCGCTGACCCCTGTGGCCAATCCCGAATCCATGACCGTGCAGGAGCTTTCCGACCTGGCGCGCCGCATGGGTATCGTGGGCCTGGGCGGCGCCACGTTCCCCACGGCCGTGAAGCTCAACGTGCCCGCCGGCAAAAAGGTGGATACGCTGGTGCTCAACGGCGCGGAGTGTGAGCCGTACCTGTCGGCCGACCACCGGCTGATGCTGGAGCACGCGGAGCAGATCGTCTCCGGCGCGCGCATCATCCAGAAGGTGCTGGGCATCGAGCGGGTGATGATCGGCATCGAGGACAACAAGCCCGACGCCGTGGAATCCATGCGCAAGGCCTGTGAAAAGTACGGCGAGTTCAGCGTCACGGCGCTGAAAACCAAATACCCGCAGGGCGGTGAAAAACAGCTCGTTTACGCGCTGACAGGCCGCACGGTCAAGATGGGCGGCCTGCCGCTGGATATCGGCGTTGTGGTGTGCAACGTGGGCACCTGCCACGCGCTGTGCCGGGCTGCCTATGAGGGCCGGCCCATCGTGGACCGCGTGGTTACGGTTGGCGGCTGCGTGGAAAAGCCCGCCAACTACCTCGTGCGCATCGGCACGCCGGTGGAATGGCTGCTGGATACCTCCAAGGGCCTGCTGCCTGAAACCAAGATGCTCATCTACGGCGGTCCCATGATGGGCATGGCCATCAGCCGCGAGGATATCCCCGTCACGAAGGGATGCAGCGGCATTCTGGCGCTGGACAAGCTGGGCACGCTGGCCGACGAAAGCCCGTGCATCCGCTGCGCGCGCTGCATGAACGCCTGCCCGATGCATCTGGCTCCCGCGGCCATCGACCGCGCGGTGCGAAAGGATCTATTTGAGGCCGCCGAAAAGCTCAATGCACTCAACTGCATCGAGTGCGGCGCCTGCACCTTCTCTTGCCCCGCCAAGCGCAATCTGACCCAGAGCTGCCGCGTGGCCAAGCGCATCATCACACAGCGGCGCAAGGAAGCCGCCGCGAAGAAAGGAGCCCATTGATATGCAAACGAAGCTGGTCGTATCTTCGTCTCCTTTCCTGCGCGACGGCGTATCCACGCGCAGGCTGATGGGAGATGTCGTGATCGCCCTGATTCCCACCGCGCTGGCGGCCGTCTGGTTCTTCGGTGCGCCTGCGCTGGCCCTGATGATCGTGGCCGTCGCCTTTGCGGTGCTTTCCGAGCTGGTGTATGAAAGGATTGCGCACCAGAAGAGCACCATCAGCGATCTGAGCGCCGTGGTCACGGGCCTGCTGCTGGCTTTCAACCTTCCCGCCAACGCCCCCTGGTGGATGGCGGCCATCGGTTCCGTCATCGCAATCGTGCTGGTCAAGCAGATGTTCGGCGGCATCGGGCAGAACTTCATCAACCCGGCTCTGGCCGCCCGCACCATTTTGATGCTGTCCTGGGCCGGCCTCATCGCCGCCACCGCTCTGCCGGCGGGCGGCCAGCTCTTCGGGCTGACCACCGTTCCCGTGGACGCGGTGGCCTCGGCCACGCCGCTGGTCTCCAGCAGCTATTCGCTGTGGCAGCTCTTCATAGGCGACGTGCCCGGCATGCTGGGTGAGACCTGCAAGCTGACCCTGATTTTGGGCGGCGTGTACCTGATCGTGCGCAAGGTGATCGACTGGCGCATCCCCGTGTTCTTCATCGGAACCTCTTTCATCCTGTTCTGGATTCAGACCGGCGTGATCTATTCCGTGGAAAGCGGTACGGACAACGCCCTGTATCAGATTCTCAGCGGCGGCCTGCTGCTGGGCGCCTTCTTCATGGCGACGGACTACGTTACCAGCCCGGTGAGCAAGTGGGGCAAGGTTATCATGGGCATCGGCTGCGCGGTGATGCTGTTCGTCATCCGCACCTACAACAACAGCTATCCCGAAGGCTGCTCCTTTGCCATCCTGCTCATGAACGTGCTGACGCCGCTCATCGACAAGTGGACCATGCCCCGCACCTTTGGCGCGGTGAAGCCCGTGAAGGCGAAGAAGAACGAGGCCAAGCAGGGAGGTGCGAAGGCATGAAGAACAAATCCCTCTTTCATGTATTTACCAACGGCCTTTTGAACGAAAACCCCACGTTCCGCCTGGTGCTGGGCATGTGCCCGACGCTGGCCATCTCCACGGCTGCGTCCTCCGGCGTGGGCATGGGCCTTGCGACCACGTTCGTACTGGTGTTTTCCAACATGGTGATTTCCATGCTGCGCCACATCATTCCCGAGCGCGTGCGTATTCCGGGATTCATCGTCGTTATCGCCACCTTCGTGACGATCATCGACCTGGTCATCAAGGCGTTCTTGCCCTCCATGTCGGACACGCTGGGGATCTACATTCCGCTGATCGTGGTCAACTGCATCATCTTTGCCCGCGCGGAATCCTATGCTTTCAAAAACCCGGTGATTCCCTCGGCGGTGGACGGCCTGGGCATGGGCCTTGGCTTCACCTGCTCGCTGACGCTGCTTTCCTCCGTGCGTGAGATTATCGGCAGCGGCAAGTGGTTCGGCATGCAGATCATGCCCGATGCCTACAAGCCCATGTCGGTCATCATCACCCCGTCGGGCGGCTTCCTGACGCTGGGCATCCTGCTGCTGATCGTCAACGGCATCGTCAAGTATATCGGCAAGCGCAAGCAAATGAAGGCAAGGGGTGAGATCGCATGAATGAGCTGCTTTTGATCGTGATCGGCAGCGTGCTGGTCAACAACTTTGTCATGTCGCAGTTTTTGGGCATCTGCCCGTTCCTGGGCGTCTCCAAAAAGACGGAAACCGCCCTTGGCATGGGCATGGCCGTCACCTTCGTCATGGCGCTGGCCTCTCTGATTACCTACTTCATCCAGGCTTATCTGCTGGTTCCGCTCGATCTGGAATATATGCAGACCATCGCGTTCATTCTGGTTATCGCGGTGCTGGTGCAGATCGTGGAAATCGCGCTCAAAAAAATCAGCCTGTCGCTGTATCAGGCGCTGGGCGTGTACCTGCCGCTGATTACCACCAACTGCGCCGTGTTGGGCGTGGCGCTGCTCAACACCCGCGAGGGCTACAACCTGATCGAGTCCGTTGTCAACGGTACCAGCGCCGCCATCGGCTTCACCATTGCCATCGTGATGTTTGCCAGCATCCGTGAGCGCCTGGCGACCGGCAACATGCCCAAGTGGATGGACGGTTTCCCCGGCGCGCTGATTACGGCCGGCCTGATGTCCCTTGCGTTCCAGGGCTTCTCGGGCCTGATTCAGTAAGAAAGAGAGGGGCTCACGAATGACTGCTGTTTTGATCGGCGTAGGGGTATTGGGCGGTCTGGGACTGGTTCTGGGCCTGCTGCTGACCGTAGCCAACAAGGTGTTTGAAATTCCTTCCGATCCCAAGCGCGACGCGGTGCGCAACGCGTTGCCCGGCGCCAACTGCGGCGGCTGCGGCTATGCGGGCTGCGATGCGCTGGCGGATGCGATCGCCGCGGGCAAGGCGCCTGTCAACGCCTGCCCGGTGGGCGGCGCTACTGCTGCGGCGGAGATCGCCAAAATCATGGGCGTGGAAGAAGCTCCGCAACAGGCGCGCAACGTGGCGACCGTGGTGTGCCAGGGAACGTTGGACCGTTGCAAAACCAAATTCCAGTATCACGGCATCAAGGACTGCGTGGCGGCTACTTTGGTCAACGACGGCAACCGCGCCTGTCAGTACGCCTGCCTGGGCCTGGGCACCTGTGTGCGGGCCTGCAAGTTCGACGCCATCCATATCGACGAGCATTCCGGAATCGCCAAGGTCGATCCCGAAAAGTGCCAGAGCTGTGGCGCGTGCGTCAAGGCGTGCCCCAAGCACGTACTGAGCCTCCAGCCCGAGACCGTGCCCGTGCGGCTTCTGTGCCGTGCGGCCGAAGAGGGGAGTCTGGTCAGCGACAACTGCAAGATCGGTTGCGTGGGTTGCGAGCTGTGCAAGAACGCCTGCAAGTTTGACGCGATCACCATGGTCAACCACCTGCCCGTGATTGACCGCGAGAAGTGCACTGGCTGCATGATGTGCGCGGAAACCTGCCCCAACGGCGCGCTGTGGGGAGATTTCGACAACCGCAAGATCGCTGAAATCGACCGTGATCTGTGCATCGGATGCACCATCTGCAAGCGTACCTGCCAGTTTGAGGCCATTTCCGGCGCGCTCAAGCAGGTGCATGAGGTCAACGAAGCCTGCACCGGCTGCGGCGAGTGCGTCAAGAAGTGCCCCAAGAAGGCCATCACCCTGAAGGTGCGCAAGCATCCCCGCGATGCAAACGCAAAGGTTGGAACGACGCCCGTAGAGGCAGCCGTTCCGAAGGCGTAAGTGCGATACGCGGCGGACAAAACGTCCGCCGCTTTTTCGAATGAAGGGAGCGACGGTGTGCGATGAAGGTTGGGTTTATCGGCGCGGGAAACATGGGATGCGCCATCATGCGCGGCGCGTTTCAGGGCGGCTTTCTTAAGCCGTATGAAACCATGGTATACGATGTCAGCGAGCAGCAGCTTGCGGCGCTGACCGCCTCGTATCCGGTCAACGTGGCTGAAAGCAATGTCCAGGTTGCCAGGGAATGCGAGTTTATTATCCTGGCAATCAAGCCCGTGTACATGCGCGGCGTGCTGGAGGAAATCCAGAAATACTCCTACAACAAGAAGATTATCTCCATTGCAGCCGGGTGGTCCACGGCCATGCTCACCGAGATCCTCGGGCGCGAAAACGGCATCCAGGTACTGCGCGTCATGCCCAATACGCCTGCGCTGGTCGGTGCAGGGTTTACCGCCATCTGCGAGGAAAACAGCTTCAGCAAGGCGTCGCTGGGATGGGCCAAGGAGCTTTTCGCCACGCTGGGCGTGGTGCAGGTGCTGCCCGAACGCCTCTTTGACGCCGTGGTGGCGGTGAGTGGCAGCAGTCCCGCCTACGTATACATGTTCATCGAGGCGATGGCGGACGGGGCTGTGCGCCTGGGTATGCCCAGAAAGATGGCCATTCCGGCAGCCGCGCAGGCGGTGCTGGGCTCGGCCAAGATGGTCCTGAGCACAGGCGAGCATCCGGCGGCTTTGAAGGATAACGTCTGCTCGCCCGGCGGCACAACCATTGAGGCCGTTCAGGCCTTGGAAAAGAACGGTTTTCGCGCTGCGGTCCTGGAAGCGATGGAAGCCTGTGCGCGTAAAAACCGCAAGATGACAACTCCGTCAGAACGGAGAGGAAAGCTATGACCCAGGAAAGGCCCAAGCGAACGGTACAGCTTTATACGGACGGCGCCTGCTCCGGAAATCCGGGTCCTGGGGGATGGGGCTGCGTGCTTTGCTACAAGGGCAAGGTCAAGGAAATGTCCGGCCATATGTCCAACACCACCAACAACCGCATGGAAATCTTTGCGGTGATCGCCGGTCTCGGCGCCTTGAAGGAGCCGTGCGTGGTCGAGGTCTATTCGGATTCCGCCTATACGGTGAATGCCTTCAACGACCACTGGATCGACCGTTGGCAGAAGAACGGCTGGATCAACAGCAAGAAGCAGCCGGTGGAGAACAGCGATCTGTGGAAGCTGCTGCTTCAGGTGATTCGTACCAAAAAGCATGAGATCACGTTCCATAAGGTAAAGGGCCATGCGGACAATCCGTGGAACAACCGCTGCGATGAGCTGGCAACTTCGGCCATCCGGGAATACCGCAGGCTGAACGGTGAAAAGCCGGAGGACGAAACGCCCGCCAAAGTGGGGGAGGACCAAAAGCCCTGACTTGCTGATAAGGAAAGGCTGCTTGGAGCGGCTTTTCCTTTTTTGTTTTCTGCTTTTGAACAGGTTGTATACGCCTTGCGTCTGCGGTTGGCTCCGGAAACTGTTCGGGACTTGGGATGGCGTGGGATTCAGAGGGGACTTGACAGGATGGGCGGAAGGGTGTATGCTGTCATTGAACATTTCGCTAAAGAACACTTTTACGAATAGTTGCACATACATTTACGAGGTTTGGACCAGGAGGTTAGCAGCATGCCGGAAATTACCTATCAGGAACGCATCAACACAGAACGCACCGAAAAAGTGCGCCGCATGCTGCGGGATTTGCCGCCCTCCTGCACGGATTTCATCAACAGCATCACCATGACCACCAGCCCGCTGACCCGCATGGCCTACACGATCGATTTACAGACGTTTTGTGACTATGCAGCCAAGGAATTGCCCTATTTTTCGACAAAAGCACCCGCTGCGTGGACTGACGACGATCTGGCCCGTTTCACCGCCCGCGACCTGAACGGCTATGCGGATTATCTAACCCTGTATTACAAGGACGCGAGCATCGGCGAAACCGTTGAGCAGCAAAAGGTGCTCCGAAACCACGAATGCGGCGTCATGCGCAAGCTCTCCTCGCTTCGCTCCTATTTCGACTATTTGTTTAAAATGGAGCGTGTTCCCGGAAATGTCGCGGCGCTGGTGTCCCTGCCAAAGCTGCATGAAAAACCGATTTTGCATTTGATTGGCCCTGAAATCGAGCGTCTCCTGGCCGTCGCGGATGACGGCGCGGAACTGACCCCTGCCCAGCAGCGCTTTCATGCGCATACGCGCAAGCGTGATTATGCCATTCTGATGCTTTTTTTGGGCACCGGCGTGCGCGTCAGCGAATGCGTGGGCATCGATATCGGCGACCTGGACCTGGCTGCAAATGCCGTGCTGGTTACGCGCAAGGGCGGAAATCAGGTGATCCTGTATTATCCAAACGAGGTGGCCGACGCGCTCAAAACCTATTTGGAGGAGCGAAAGCACATTCAGCCCGCAACCAAAGCGGACGAAAACGCGCTGTTTTTATCCTTGCAGCGCAGGCGCATCTCCCAACGCGCGGTCCAAATCATGGTGAAAAAGTATTGCTCCGTAGCGGTTCCGCTGAAAAAGCGCATGAGTCCCCATAAGCTGCGCAGCACCTATGCCACGCGCCTCTATCATGAAACCGAGGACATCTACCTGGTGGCGGACGCGCTGGGGCATTCCGACGTGAACACCACACGAAGACATTACGCCGCCATGAGCGATCAACGCCGCCGGGATGCTGCCCGCAACGTGCATCTCCCCTCCCTCCCGGAAACGCCGGAGAAATAGAAACATTCGTTCGCAAAACACTTGCCAATCTGCTTCGTTTTATGGTATGCTATAGCTGATTGAAGCGTAAGGAAGTGAAGCCATGAGCAATCCGCGGGGCGATACCCAGGCCAGAATCCTTGCGTATATTGAAAAGGCGACGCTGCAAAAGGGCTATCCTCCCTCGGTGCGTGAAATTTGCGACGCCACCGGCCTCAAAAGCACGTCTACCGTTCATGGCCATTTGATTCGACTGGAAAAAAAGGGACTGCTGTACCGTGATTCCATGAAGCCGCGGGCTATTTCTGTACCCGCGGACCATCAGATGTACCGTACGGAGATGGTCAACGTACCCATTGTGGGCCGCGTGACGGCGGGCATGCCCATTTTGGCGACCGAAAATATTGAGGATTATGTTTCTCTGCCCCAGACGATGCTGGGACCGGGCGAGCATTACATTCTTTCCGTCCGTGGTGAAAGCATGATTGGCGCCGGTATTATGGACGGGGATTATGTGGTCGTTCGCAGGCAGAACACTGCATATAATGGGGACGTCGTAATCGCCATGATTGAGGACGAGGCGACGGTCAAACGCTTTTACAAGGAAAATGGCGTTTTCAGACTTCAGCCTGAAAATCCCACCATGGAGCCCATTATCGTGCCCGAGGTGACCATCCTGGGCAAAGTGGTTTCTCTCTATCGTATCTTTTAGGTTTTTTCTATACATAAAATTATTGGGGGTGCTCGGCGTGTCCTGGTGGGAGCAGGGATTACGTTTGCTGTTGGCCGTTATCATCGGCTGTGTGATTGGTATTGAACGCGAGCGCAAAAACCGGCCCGCCGGTATGCGCACGCATGTGCTGGTATGCGTGGGCGCTTCCATCATCGCCATTATGGAAAGCCTCATGATTGCAGATACCATTACGCTCAATATGAACAATGAAAGCACCGGCATCGCCATCAGCTATGGACGCATCAGCGCCCAGGTTATCAGCGGCATCGGCTTTTTGGGTGCGGGCACGATTTTCATCAGCCAGAAGAAAATTGCCGGTCTGACCACCGCCGCATCCCTGTGGAACGTAGCGTGCCTCGGCCTGGCCGTCGGAATGGGATATTACACCATCTCCATCGCCGGATGCGCGATCGTGATTATCACGCTTGCCCTACTGCAGCGGCTTGTGCGCGTCAACTCCGTCAAACATGTGGAAATCAAATTCATCCATCGCGTGGAAACCATCGCCTTTATCAACGACTATTTCCAGACCATCGGCGTGCGCGTGCTGGATATCGACTTTCATGTGGAAAACAAAGGCAAGTACAATCTGTACACCAATATTTACACCCTGGACATGCAGGGAAAAACCACCTACAAGGACATCGTGAACAAGCTGTCCGAATATGCCAACATTCAGGGAATCCGCACGCGGAACACCTGACGGCCTCGCAATGGAAAGCAGCCGCGGAAGCATTTGCCGCGGCTGCTTTTTGATCTTTTTCGGGGCTGTCGCTTTCCCCCATTTTCAAGGCATCATTTCTCCCCGGCATCCCCAATAGAAAAGCCGCAAGGGGTGTTGGCCTTCTCGTTGAAGGCGTTCTCCAAGATCGCCCGGTACAGGCGGTAGCCGCCGGAGAAGTTATAGCATTCATATCCATGCTGGCAAAGGATGCGGCAAGCCAGGTAGCTGCGCAGACCGCTCTGGCACATGACATAGACGGGCTTATGCGCGTCCAGCTCGTTCAGATGGTCTCTAAGACCATCCAGCGGGATATTGATAAAGCCCTCGGCGTGGCCTGCGGTATACTCCCCCGCCGTTCTTGTGTCCAGCAGAACGATGTCCGAACGTTCGCGCAGGTCAGACAAATCCTCGTAATGGAACTGCTTTACCTTCCCCGTCTCAATATTTTCGGCGATAAAGCCAGCCATGTTCACCGGGTCCTTTGCAGAGGAATAAGGCGGCGCGTAGGCGAGATCCAGCTCCGCCAGATCAGGCGCTTTCATCCCTGCCTGCATGGCGGTTGCAATGACGTCGATGCGCTTATCCACCCCGTCAAAGCCCACGATCTGCGCACCCAGTATGCGCAGCGTTTCCTTTTCGTAGAGCAGTTTGATGGTCATCGCGCGCCCGCCCGGATAATAGGACGCATGATTTGCAGGGGACAGGATGATCTTTTCGTAGGAAAGGCCTGCCTCCTTTGCCGTATGCTCATTGATACCGGTTGCAGCGGCCGTCATGTCAAACACTTTGATGACGGATGAGGCATAGGCTCCGCGATACGCGCTGTTCAGCCCGCAGAGATGGTCGGCGGCAATACGCCCCTGTTTGTTGGCCAGTCCGGCCAGTGATACCAACCCAAGCGAACCGGTCACGGCGTTTTTCACCTGTACGGCATCGCCCACGGCATAGATATCAGGGTCTGAGGTGCGCATGTGCTCGTCCACGGCGATGGCTCCGCGAGCCCCCAGCTCCAGGCCGGCTTCGCGTGCCAGCCCGGAATCCGGCGACACGCCGATGGCCAAAATGGCCATTTCCGAGCAAAGCGGCTCTCCCCCATCCACGTGCGTCAAAATGCAGCCTTCGCGTTCCTCAAAGCCGCTTACGGCCGTTTTCAGCATCAGATGAACGCCCTTGGCGCGGAAGCGCGCGTGGACAAAGGAAGCCATATCCTTATCAAGCGGCGTGAGCAGCTGGTCCAGCAGCTGCACGATCGTCACCTCAACGCCCATTTCACAAAGGTTTTCCGCCAGCTCAAGGCCGATGAAGCCACCGCCCGCCAGCACGGCGCGGCGCGGCTTTTCCTTTTCCACAAAGTCACGGATTTGCAGCGTATCCTCTACCGTGCGCAGCGTGAACAGGCGCTTGGCGTCCAAGCCGGGCATGGGCGGCCGGATGGGACGCGCTCCCGGAGAGAGCACCAGCTTGTCGTATGCCTCCTCAAATTCCGCCCCGGTTTCCAGATTCCGAACCGTCACAGCCTTGCGATCCCGATGAATCGCAGTGACCTCATGATGAACGCGCACATCAATGCCGAAGCGATGATTGAAGCTCTCCGGCGTTTGCAATGTAAGCAGGCTTCGATCCTCAATCACGCCGCCGATATAATACGGCAATCCGCAATTGGCATAGGATACGTATCCGGACCGCTCAAACACAATGATCTGGGCTGCTTCATCCAGCCTCCGGATGCGCGCCGCAGCGCTTGCACCGCCGGCGACGCCGCCCACGATGACCACTTTCATCTTCTTATCCCTCCACTGATGTTTCTCTCTGTTAGGGGCGTGCTTTTATATTCCAGCATGGCAAGCTCGTTTCCTGCCTGAAAGGACGCTTTCGTGGCCATTTCCGTGACTCTTTTGAAAACAATCATTTTTGCTGGCTGAACAGATAAAAATTGATTAAGGGTATTGATTTTTTATATTCGCTTTGGTATAATACCATACGTTGGCTGAACGGAGTGAATCCGGTCAACGCAATATGGGGCTATAGCACAGTTGGTAGCGCGCTACATTCGCATTGTAGAGGCCAGGGGTTCGAATCCCCTTAGCTCCACCATAATTTGTCTGAAAACCACGGTTTTCAGACTTTTTTATTGTCTATTTTTTATATAAATCGTCTGAAAAAGCAAAA